>Ga0163109_10004217_pt1 | contig 10937 bp, 8 predicted proteins | sample CRUFie1St13metaG_FD_108704 | JGI IMG/M metagenome (GOLD analysis project Ga0163109, IMG submission 108704) | Marine microbial communities from the Costa Rica Dome - CRUD Field 142mm St13 metaG | ecosystem: Environmental > Aquatic > Marine > Oceanic > Photic zone | place: Costa Rica: the Eastern... | reverse complement strand
AATAACCAAGCCTGAGTTAACGAGAAATGATTCAGAGTTTAAAAATTTGTCCATATTAATCATTGGATATTCCAATAGCTAAATAATCATCAGATCTGGGATCACTCACACCTATGATTTTATCGTCTTCTATCATTATAGAAGAAGTAATGCCGTTACTATAGTCATAATTAGCTGGCCTTAGATATAGCTTAAAACCAAGCTTTTCAAGTTCTTTTTGGAGCTCATTTGTCATGAATTCATACATTAAGACATCAGGATTCCATTGATGGTGATATCTATTTGCATATACTGCATCTTTGGCTGACATGTTAAATTCATAATAATTTAAAATAATATGAAGCACAGCAGTAATGATTCTCGAACCTCCTTGTGCACCTGTAATGATAAAAGGTTTTCCGTCTCTTAGAATTATTGTTGGTGTCATTGAGCTTAGAGGCCTCTTTAAAGGTTCAATTTTATTTGCTTCATTTCCTAAAAGTAAGAAATAGTTTTCAATGCCAGGCGATGATGAGAAATCATCCATCTCATTATTCATGAGGATCCCTGTTCCTTCAATAACAACACCAGAACCAAAAGCCGTATTTAAAGTCGTGGTATTGCTTACAGCATTGCCATATTTATCAATTACAGAAAAGTGTGTGGTATTTTCCTTAAACTTAAATTTTTCTGGTTGAAAATCTTCTTTTCTCGTACTGTTATCAAAATTAACATTAGAGAGTAGTTCTTTAGCCTTATCTTTGCTTAAAAATTCACTAAATGGGACCTCATAAAAATCTGAGTCTCCTAAATATACCGATCTTAGTGAATAGGCTATTTGCATAACCTCACTAATTTTTAAAATGTTCTGGGGTGATTGAGATTCATTATCTAATTCTAAGTTCTCAATCATATTGAGCATTAATGCCAACATTAGTCCTCCAGAGGAAGCTGGTGGCATAGTAATAACATCTAACTCTTTATAGCTAAATTCTATTGGTTCTCTCATTTTTGCTTGATAAAGTGATAAATCTTTCTTGGACATCAAACCGCTATTATTTAACATGTCTTGTTCAATTAATTGTGCTGTACGACCCTTATAAAAACCATCCTGGCCATTATTTGCTATGAGTTCCAGGGTGTTGGCAAGGTCGGTTTGTATTAATCTATCGCCGGCTCTTAGAGTCATGCCATGTTTAAAAAATATCTTTCTTGTAGCTTCAAATTTTTTTAATTTTTTAATGTTATTTTCAAGTGCATGTTCAAGTGTCTTAGTAACAATAAAACCATTTCGAGCTAAATCTATTGAAGGCTGAATTAAATCTTTCCATTCAATTGATCCAAATTTTTGATGTGCTAAATACATGCCAGCAACTGCTCCAGGAGTGCCAGAACTTTGATATGATTCAAGTGCTAATTTAGGATCATACAATCCATCAGCAATAAACATTTTTTCTGTAGCTAGTAGGGGGGCTTGCTCCCGATAATCAATCGTGAAATTAGAATCTTTATTATGAATAACCATAAAACCCCCACCTCCTATATTGCCAGCTTGAGGAAGTACAACTGCAAGAGCAAAGGATATTGCTATTGATGCATCTATTGCATTGCCACCATTTTGAAGAACATTATTTCCAATTTCAGTTGCAAGAAAGTGACGTGTAACAACCATAGAATTGTTAGCCTCTACAACTTTACCTCTATGTATGGTCTCTCCAAAAATTGAAGAGATTAAAAAAATAAGCAAAATAAGATATCTATTCATAAGATGCTAAATTTTTCTGAATTGGCAGACCATTTTATGGAGTTTAGCTTCTCAAAAGCAAAGACATTATTAGGATCTAATACTTCTTTTCCTGGAATATTAAGTCCTGAAAAATCTGCATAGTCTTTAAATGTCTTATCTTTGCCGACTCCATATGGAGGATTTATTTTACCCTCTACAATTAAATCTAAACGCTTACGTCCAATTTGCTTTAAATCATGCCAGTTTGTTGGCCTATCAATATTCTCAGTTTGATCCCAATGAAACGGTCTTTTAATCACGTTAGAGGGGTTAACATAATAGTGAAAAAGGGGAGTATCGGGTGTATGAAAAATACTATAGCCGTTAGTAAACAGCCTCCAGGCTAAAGAATCTTCTTCACCATCAAAATATAAGAAAGGATCATAAGGAACATCATTTATAATTGATCCAGCAGAAAAAATGCACCCACCAGCAATCAAAAATCCTTTTTTAATACTATTATCGCCACTTGGAATACCCTTTTTCATCGAAAAATAACCATCTTTAAACACATTCTCTTTATCAATTACCATAACGTGAGTGCTTTTATCATCCTGTTGATATTTGTTATATGATTGTTTTTCCAGATCAATGACTTCAAAGTTCCTGGGGTAGTTACTTATAACAGGTCTGTGAAACTTCTTTGAAATATCCCTGTAAAATTTAATGAAATATTCATCCCACCCATCCTCAAAAATTGTGTGTGAATCAACTTGAAAAAAATAATCCTCACCCATGTAAAGACTTTGAGCTAATGATCTTGCCCATGCACAACCACGAGCATATTTAGCATCAAGATATAGGTATCTAATTTGCTCAATAAAACTTAATTCCTCTAAATCTAATCTGCTCTCACTTTGATCTACTACAGCAAAGACTATATTTTCTTTGTGATATGCATTTTCATATGCAGATCGCAGTGTATTTACTAAAAGTGGATCCTTATAGGATGAAATTGAAAGGAAAATCTTCATTTAATGTTTTGTAATAATATCGGTATGTTGAATCTTATCAATGTCAAAACCATTTGTCTTTGAAATTATTGATATTAATTCTTCAGGTTCAGAATTAAATATTTCAAGAGGATTAAAATCTATAATGTGCCAACTATTTTTACTAACCTCATAATCCAGTTGCCCTGCATCCCAACCACAGTAGCCTAATGCAAGCTTATATTTACAAGTATTCGTTCCATTGCCTATATCTTTTAAGAGATCTACACTCGAAGTAAGACATAATCCATTTACATTGGATATTGATTCATTTTGTGAGGCATCGTCATGAAGGACAAAAAGCTTTGTAACTTCAACGGGTCCACCATTTAAAATGGACTTGTTTGATGAAATATTCTGCAATCCAATAGAAGAAAAAATTTTTTTCTCCTCTATAGGTAATGATTTGTTTATTATTAAGCCCAATGCTCCATTTTCATTGTGCTCAAAAATATATATCAGTGCGTTATAAAAATAATCATCTTGTGATTTCTCTTGAAAAAAAAGAAATTTATTTACTAAGAAATTTTGTTCTTCCATAAAGTTAGTTTAAAGTTTTTATGGGATTTTGTAATGGATGAAAAATATGGCCCAAGAAAAAATTACAACACTTAATGATCTAAAGGTTGCCTTTGATGAACTTAAAACATTAAACCCACTTTTAGAACTAGAATCGAGAAAAATTAATAATGTTGATTACAATGTATTTAAGAATGCTCCAAAAACTTTCAGAGATCTTTATGGCTTAATTCAGCTTTTACATGGAGATTTTCCATTTGTAAATGAAAATAATAAACAAGAGTCTTTTTCAGATATCCTTCAAAAATCAAAAAATCTAGCTAACTACCTATCTAAAAAAGGACTTGAACCAGGTGATAGTGTAGGCATTTGTATGCAGAATTGTTCAAGCTGGATAATTGCATTTCTAGGAATTACCGCTCATGGAGCAACATGTGTACCCTTTAATTCTTGGTGGACTTCTAAGGAGCTAGAATACGGGATTAATCACAGTGACGTAAAATTAATTTTTGTTGATAAAAAAAGGTATTTAAATGTCAAAGAACTTCAAGTTGAAGTTGTAACAAATGAAAATATTCCAAACACAATTGATTTCAATGATACTATTGCTGATCATTGTGAAGACTGGCCATCAAAAAATTCTTCTGAATTAGATGTTTCAGTTCTTCTCTATACTTCCGGTAGTACTGGTCTACCAAAAGGAGTTATGCTTTCACACCTTTCACTAATCAATGCATTATTGGGATTTTATACGCTCGGAGAGCTTAGACAGCATGTACATCAAGAAACTTTATTACAGGTTGATAATGCAAGTGTAATCATAAATGTACCCTTATTTCATGTTACAGGCTTAATTACTCAATTTTTACTTTCTATGTTAGCTAAAAGAAATATGATTCTCATGAGTAAGTGGGATACGGAAGAAGCATTAAAGATTATAGAAAAGTTTAAAGTCACAAATATAAGTGGTGTCCCAACTCAAAGTTGGGATATTTTAAAACATCCTAATGTGGATAATTATGATCTTTCATCATTAATTGATATCGGAGCTGGTGGAGCGGCACGACCTGAAGATCAGGTTAAAGAGCTAAATAAAAAATTTAATATTCCTCTTACATTTGGTTGGGGTATGACCGAGACTTCAGCGATTGGAACGATCCATAGAGGTGAAGATTACCTCAAAAGACCAACAAGTTGTGGATTAAATGTTCCTTATTTAACGGAACTATCAATCATTGATGAAAAGTGGAATTTTCTTGAATCAAAAGAAATAGGTGAAATAGTATTTAAATCTCCTACAAATATGCAAGGGTATCTAAAAAACGATGAAGAAACACAGAAAACTATCAAGGATGGTTGGTTAAAGACAGGAGATCTTGGCTTTATAGACGATGATGGTTATCTTTTTATTGTTGACAGAAAAAAGGCTTTGATTATTAGGGGAGGGGAAAATATTTCAACTTTAGAAATTGAAAATAATCTAGATAAGCATGCTGATATTCTTGAATCATGTGCATGTGGAATCCCTGATGAGAAATTTGGAGAAATTGTTGGAGCTCTCATTTACGCAACAAAGAAAATTGATGAAGATGAAATAAAAGATTTTTTATCTAAGACCCTAGCAACTTATAAAATACCAGAGATTATAAAATTTACAGATAAACCGCTTCCAAGAATTGCCTCTGAAAAAATTGACCGTGTTGGTATCAAAGATATTCTTTCATCCTAGAGAATTTTATTATAGATTACCAAAGTGACTAATAAAATTTACATTATTGAAGACGAACCTGACATTAGAGAAACTCTAGTCTACAACTTTCAAAAAGAGAATTTTGAAGTAAATTCATCAGGAAAAGGCCTTAAAGGTTTAGAGGATATTAAAGTTACAAAGCCTGATGTTTTGATTTTGGATCTAATGTTGCCTGATATTTCTGGTCTTGAAATATGCCGTAAAATAAAGGCTGATGATCAGTTAAAGAATATCTCCATAATAATGCTAACTGCTAAAGGCGATGAGGTAGATAGAATTGTTGGTTTTGAATTAGGTGCTGATGATTATGTCACCAAGCCTTTTAGCATTCGTGAGTTAATTTTAAGAGTCAAGGTTTTACAAAAAAAACAAAGTGATAATATTGATTCAGATAAGCTTTTAGAAATTGGTGAAATTTCAATGGACCTAGATGCCCATTCAGTGTCAATTGATAAAAAACAAATTATTCTTACTGCACTTGAATTTAAGCTACTTAAACATCTAGCACAGAGAAAAGGTAGGGTGCAAACTAGGGATCAGCTCCTTGGTGATGTTTGGGGTTACAGTTCGGAAGTTACAACACGAACTGTAGATACACATATAAAACGACTTAGAGAAAAACTTGGAAGTGCATGTAACTATATCCAAACTATTCGTGGAGTTGGCTATAGATTTAATGTTTCCAACCAATGAGCTTTAAATTTCCAGATATTAGGGTCTCTCGAATATTTTTTTTATCACTGTCCTTATTAATATTTTTAATAATAATTGTTAGTACAATATTTTCATCTTTTGTTTACAACAATTCTCGTATTCAGCTAACAGAATCATTGTACCTACAAGCTCAATCTATAAATAAAATTCTACCATCTCTAAATGCAGAGAATATCGACTTTGATCTCATAGCTGATTCCTTAGCTGTAGAGGATACACGTACTAATAAACTTCGAATTACGTTAATTGATAGCAATTGGAATGTTATAGGTGACTCCCAAGTAAATAAAAAGGACCTTTCTCTAATAGAAAAACATTCGCCTGACAATAGAATTGAAATCTATAATGCTCTTAAAAATGATTTTGGATCTGCTACAAGAAATAGTGAAACTATAAATCGCGAACTTATTTACGTAGCAATTATGCGTGACAAAAATGACCTTAATCAGGGCATTATACGACTATCTCTACCATTTGATATATACACCTCTTTTTTTAATTTCTTTGTTTATCCATTTGCAATTATTTTTGTTCTAGTAATTGCTTCATCGGTATTTATTAGTCTTAATGTTGAGAATACATTTAGAAATGATTTAACAATCCTTTTTAAAAATACTCAACGAGCATTAAAAGGAAAAAAATTTAAAGTATCAAAAAGTACAGATACACAGGTAAAGTCTATATCTAATGTAATCGAGGAAATTTCACAAAGGCTGTCTAATGAAATTGAGCAAACCTTAGAGCAACGTACAAAATTTGGCTCAGTTCTTGATAGCATTAATCAAGGGATTATCATCTTTAATAAAAACTTTAGAGTAAAATTTGCAAACGACATTGCATTAGAGATGTTTGGTAAACACCAATTTTTTCTTGGTGAAAAAATAACATCAAAAAAACTTTCAATCCTCAACAAAACAATTAAAGATGCAAAAAAATACTCTAATGCAGAAAGGGAATTTTCCATAAATATAAAAAATAAAGAGATGCACTTTTTATTATCTGCGTCCAGTATGGATTCAACTGACGAACTGATTCTGTTAATCAATGATATATCTTCACTAAAGAAACTAGAAAACCGCAGAAAAAACTTAATATCAGATATATCTCACGAAATTAAGACTCCAATATCAGTAATAAGAGCTGGTTCAGAAACACTTCGAGATGGAGCTATTCATGATCCAAAAGTTGCTGAAAAGTTTTTACATTCAATTAATTCAAACTCAGAGAGACTTGCTGACATGATTGATGATTTATTGGAGTTAGAAAAGATTGAGGTTGGTCAAATTTTTTTAAAGAATGAAAAAATTAAATTAAAAGAAGAGATAGATTTAATTGTTGATAGTCTTTCTACATTAATTGATGAAAAAAAATTAATAGTAGAAAATAAAGTGAGTCCCAACTATAAATTTAAATCAGATAAACAATCATTAAGAGATATCTTGATTAACTTATTAAATAATGCAGTTAAATACTCTAAAGAACATGGAAGGATAATACTATCCTCAAGGGTATCAAAAGATTTTTTAATTTTAGAAATCAAAGATTTTGGGTATGGAATTGAAAAAGCAAATGTAAAAAGAATATTTGATAGATTCTATAGAACAGCTAAAGCAAGAGCAAACACAAAAGGGACCGGTCTTGGCCTGACCCTTGTAAATCAACTTGTTAAGAGAATAGGAGGGGAAATTTCTGTTGAATCTGCAATTGGAAAAGGAAGTACCTTTTTTATAAAATTTCCATTTAAAACTGTAAAATAACTCTATGAATAGATCAGACTTAATACGATTAATTATTTTTTCTCTTTTTTTAATCTTTGTTATGTATTTCTATTTAAATTCTGGTTTACTTTCATTTTCAACTGCAAATATCGATAAAGTGCTTCCAGAACCAAAGATCATGATCGATGAACCAAAACCTACTTCTGCAGTTAATGATATTTCAAAAGCACAAGAATTAAATTTAGGGTTTGAGCTTGTTGGTATTAGAGGAAATAATCCCTCAAGTACTATTATTATCCTGGAGAGAGATCAATATAGACTCATTGAACAAGGTGATTCAGTAAAAGGACGAATTCTTTTTTCACATATCGATGAATCAAGAGCTTATTTTTTTGATGGACAAGATTATACATTCTTGGATATCATTGGTAGTGAAAGATCTTTTGATTCAACAAAAATAAATAAGTAATTTAAAATGATAAGGATATTTACAACCTTCTTTCTATCACTGACTCTGATAAGTCAGGACCAGAATATTTTCTACAAAGACGCTGACATAAAAACATTTGCCGAAGATATAGCATTGCTTTCGGATAAAACTATCATTCTTGATCCAAGAGTTAAGGGAGTAATTTCAGTATTCTCAGATGATAATCTTGACAATGATTCAATCTGGGAAGTCTTCATCACCACCATGGAAGTTCAAGGCTTTAATGTGCTTAAAAATGGTGATATATATACTGTCATTCCATCACAAGAAGGAATCAAAAACTTTTCTGAAGAGGGCCAGCTAAATGGGTCCATTGCTACAGAAGTTATAAGATTAAGATTTTCATCAGCAAATGACGTAATAACAGCGGTAAAACCGTTAGTTGGGGTGAGATCCTATGTAGCTGCATTAAAGAACGATGTTGAAGTGATAATTTCTGATGATAAGGATAATGTTTCCAGAATAAGCGAAATTATTCGAAAATTAGATTCAGATCTTGATACTGTCATATCAGATTTTAATTTAATCAACCTGTCATCTATTGAAGCATTGAGAATACTAAATTCTTTAAAATCTGATACAAACACAAGATTTGAAAAATTGGGACTTGCTACTTTCCAGGGTGCTAATAAAATCATTTTTAGCGGTCCAAGGGAAATAGTAAATAAAGCTAAATTACTATTGTCCAAACTTGATCAAGATAATAACACCTCTGAAAATACAAAGGTAATTTACTTAAATTATTCCAAAGCAGAAGACATTCTTAAAATTCTATCAGATATTTCTGGTTCATTTAACCAAGAGCAAAATGAAGATTTTAAAACAGTCATTACATCCCACGAGGAAACTAACTCAATAATAATTCGATCAAACCCACAAAAAATAAAATCACTCATTAATATTGTTTCTCAATTAGATATAAGAAGACCACAAGTTCTGGTTGAAGCTATAATTGTGGAAATTTCTGAACTTAGTGCAAAATCATTAGGAGTTGACACTGTTTTTTCTGGCAATTCTGATGATGATCAACCGATTGCAATAACAAGATTTCCTTCATCAACATCCCCCGATTTGTTATCAATTATTGGCAGTATGGACGATAGTTCCAATCTTTCAACTTCTGCTGCGGCATCTAATTCCTTGCTAAATTCTACCGGCTTAGTTGCAGGAATAGGAAACCTAACAGATGGTGATGACAACTTTGCTCTGCTGTTAAACCTTCTTAGAGCAGATCAAGATTCTGACATCCTATCTACTCCATCTGGGGTAGCTTTAGATAATGAAGAAGCAACTTTACTTGTAGGTCAAGTAATTCCAATAACAACAGGCGAATCACTAGGTGCCAATAATATTACACCATTTCGAACTACTGCAAGAGAGGAAGTAGGCATAACACTTGAATTTAAGCCTCAAATTAATGAACAAGACTCCGTCGCTCTATCAATACGAGTTGAAGTCTCAAGCATAGCTGGAGCACAATTACCAAACTCTAATGATTTAATTACAAATAAAAGTGAAATACAAAGCACTGTTCTAGCAGACGATAAAGAAATTATTGTATTAGGAGGCTTAATTAAAGAGGAAATTGAAGAATCTGTAAATAAAGTACCAATACTTGGAGACATTCCGTTGTTAGGACGTATATTTCGATCCTCAGCCGAATCTATAGATAAAAGAAATTTAATGGTTTTTCTGCGTCCTACAATCCTAAGAGATGCAGTTACTACTAAGGATTTATCAGAAGAGAAATTTAATCTAATTAGAGCAAGACAAATATTAGAATCAGACTTTATTCTTGAGCAGCAAGATTGATATGGAGCTACCTCTTTCATATAGCTTTAGCAAACATAATAAATTTACACTCACAAATAGTAAGAGTTCATCAATCCTTCATGTTTGTGGAAATTTGAATCTTTCAACATTATCTGAAATACAAGATCTATTGCTTAATAATGTTGAAAGAAAAAACTACTCAGAAGAAGATTTTAATAATCTTCTTACAGAACTTTATACAGAGAATAATCAAAACTATGACTTAGAGAACATTGATGACATCGATTTGGAGGATATTGCAAGTTCTATTTCTCCTTCAGAGGACCTTTTAGATGATAAAAATGAGGGTCCAATAATTAAATTAATTAATGCGACTATTACAAAAGCAATAAATTCGAGAGCCTCTGATATTCATTTAGAACCGTTTGAAAATAAATTATCCATTCGTTTTCGGATTGATGGAGTTCTAAGAGAGATACTTCAGTATAAAAATAATATATCTCAAATGGTAATAAGTAGGATTAAAATAATGTCTAAGTTAGACATATCTGAGCGAAGGTTACCCCAAGACGGGAGAATTTCAATATCTATAGGACAAAGAAATATTGATTTAAGGGTATCAACTCTGCCGTCATCCTTTGGCGAAAGGGTAGTATTAAGAATCCTTGAGAAAGATAGTTCAGATATTGGATTGAATGAACTAGGTTTTAATGCAAATACCTTAAATTTCATTAGATCTTCTCTGAAAAAAACGGAGGGCATTGTGTTAGTTACAGGTCCAACAGGCTCTGGAAAAACCACAACTTTATATGCAGGTCTTAAGGAAATCTCTGACAGATCACAAAATATTTTAACTATTGAAGATCCGGTTGAATATGCATTAGATGGTGTTGGCCAAACCCAAGTTAATACCAAAACTGGATTAACCTTTGCTAAAGGTTTAAGGGCAATTTTAAGACAGGATCCAGATATTGTGATGGTAGGGGAAATAAGGGATAAAGAAACTGCTGAAATAGCTACTCAAGCAAGTTTAACGGGTCATTTAGTTCTTTCTACTGTACATACAAATTCAGCAGTAAGTGCAATTACTAGGTTGCGAGATATGGGGATTGAACCATATCTACTTTCTTCTAGTTTAGTATTTGTATTGTCACAAAGATTAGTAAGAAAACTTTGTCCCAAATGTAAAGTCCCTGATATAGATAATCCATTACTT
>Ga0163109_10004216_pt1 | contig 10941 bp, 15 predicted proteins | sample CRUFie1St13metaG_FD_108704 | JGI IMG/M metagenome (GOLD analysis project Ga0163109, IMG submission 108704) | Marine microbial communities from the Costa Rica Dome - CRUD Field 142mm St13 metaG | ecosystem: Environmental > Aquatic > Marine > Oceanic > Photic zone | place: Costa Rica: the Eastern... | reverse complement strand
GATGGGAGATACTGGGATCGAACCAGTGACAATCTGCGTGTAAAGCAGGTGCTCTACCTCTGAGCTAATCTCCCAATGTCGGCAAGAGGACTTGAACCTCCACGTCATAAAGACACTAGAACCTAAACCTAGCGCGTCTACCAATTCCGCCATGCCGACAGAACATTACACTTATCCTTATGCTTGCTATGGGGCATTTTTTCAACCCTAACATACGAACAGTTTGTAATGGAGCAAAAGAAAGTAACCAACTCTCAAGATCACAGTGTGGTTAGCACCGTCGCGGGCGAGCTCATTCCCCGTCACAGCGACTCAGGTTGGGGTCGAACCAACGACCGACTGCTTAGAAGGCAGTTGCTCTATCCACTGAGCTACTGAGTCAAAAAAGGTCAGGAAAACTGACCGTAACCAGTACCAGACATCCAACCGCCTGGTCCTGTGTGAAAGATTTCAGAACCACCGCCCAACTCTGGAAGAGGGTTGAGTTGAGTAGTGGTTTTTCCTCCTTTCGTAGCAATATTATACAACACTTCGTGTATATTTTCCACTTCCTTAACAGGAAGTTTATCTTCTGACTGAGGGATCAGAATGTTTTCTAATTCCAGTTGAGTACGCATCTCTATGTACTCTTTTTGGGAGTCTGATAGAGGTGCAGGACCAAACCAAGGGTCATCCTTTAAATACTTAGGTGCAGGTACACCAGTATAAGGTTTGACAAGTTTTTTGAGTGCTCTGAGAATCATGACCAAACAATTTTCTTGACATAATCATAGGAATAGATCTCTCTATTTCCTTTGATGCCCCATCCTAACCAATAAAAAGCAGGAACCATGTACTGTCGGACAGTTTGTCCACTGCCCTCAAACATGGGTAGATAGCGTTGGAATGTGCTCTCGTTAATCATGTAACGAGTCTGACCTTCCAAACTGCTTGGGTCACAATCATATTTATTACAGAACTTTCCAAGGTTATTATAACGATTGATAGAAGTCCACTGGATCAAACCATAACCACCAGAGTGGCAGTCCTCATAATTTACCCGAGCACCACCTTCGCAGATGTTTGCTTTGAACATAGACTCCTGTTGGATGTTGCCCATGATAGTAGCAAGAGCATTCCTATCAGTGATACGAGTATGCTCCTGAAGTTCTTCGAGAACATACTGTTCTTCTGGTGTGCATTCGGGGCACTTCCAAGAAGCTTCATAGGGGATCACTGGAAGAGGTTGAATCTCAGGGGAGGTTTTGGAGACTTCTGCCTGCTGTGGTTGTGGAGAAGTGAGACCCACAGTAAGAGCAGCAGAAGCGATCAAAATCTTAAGCATCGAAGTAGTCTTTCCTGTAATAACGTCCGAGGATGTTTGAATTATAGTACGCAGGCGTCCCATTGTCAAGTGCCTCCGTCAGAACGTCGTGAAGAAAGAGCTGTCGGGTCTCTTCGTAGTTGACCCGTCCAGGTGTCCTGTGCAATGACAGGATTTCTCTGGTGAAGCAATCTTTCCCAAAACTCCTAATGTCTTCTTTGAGTTCTGGACATGACCCGTAGTATTTTTTCCAGTCAGATTCTGAAGTGACTCTGCGCTTACCCCCCCTAGGCTTCCTTTTTTGCCAAAAATACTTTCTTCCAATGTACTGTCGTTCGTTGGAGAGATTGGTAATTTTATAAACAAAACCCCAGTTATCCCGAATAAGGCTCCCATCAAACACGGAGCCCATATATCTCCAAGGGTTTGGGTAAATTTCTTCCACACTTTCATAATATCACTTCCAATATTTATGGTTCGTCAAATAAGATCTTATTGATATAGTCATCTGCCCACTTATCACCAAAATATTTGGCAAGAATGCGCCGAGTCTTATCATTTAGTTTCTGTTTCTTACAGTATAATAACTGTCCTTCATTTCTTTTCTCTGCTCTATTGTAATCAATAGTTCCTTTCCACACAGCACCAACAAATGCATCTAGATACTGGTCAACAACCTGACAGAAGAGAGTTCTTTCTTCGTCGTCTTCTAAACGAGCAAACTTACAGTAAGGTGAGAAAATTTCACCCCATGCAGGAACATCTCTATTCTTTTTAAAGTTATAGAACCTGCTGATATCAGCAATATTATCGTAGACAGGGGTCATAAGACCATCTACAGGAGAAATATCAGTGATAGCAGCACTAACAGTGTTGTTAACAGCGACAATATCTGCACCAAAAATGGGCAGATCAAAGTCTGGGTCAGGATACCAGATACAATGAAGAATATCTAGTGGTCCTAGAGTGGCAGTTTCTAGGTGTACCTTACGTAGTCCAGTACAACTGAACATTTCATTATGGATGTTGAGATTACCGTCTTCAGTTTCTTTATAAACCTTATGAAAGTCCTCATCAACATCCATTGGTTCTACACACGGTAGAGTTTTCTGATGCTTACGAATGATGTGTGCAAGATCATCAATAATTAGTCCCATGGATCTGGTATTTTAAGTACATTGCGCTTAGGAACCACGCCTCGCTTAGAGACTCTGGTCCCCTCATGATCACCTCTGCTTGTTTGGTGGTCACGTTTGGATCCTGTAGTGCTTTTACCTTCCAACCAGGCAAAGAATCTTTCGTCATAACTGGAAACCAGCGAACGTATCTTTTTTAACATCTTGTTTAATGCTCCCGATTAGATAGGACTCAACTTCTGTCTCCTGTGGTGCTACTTGCATACCCTTAGAGGATAACCAATGCTCTGTCCACGGGAGAGGATTGTTGTTGATAGGAGTATCGAAGATTGCTTTCATACCAATCGATTTGAGACGACGGTTAGCAGTCCATTCAACATACTTACAGAGGAGTTTATCATTGAGACCGATGATAGATCCATCCTTAAATAGATACTCTGCCCAATCTTTCTCTTCTTGTACAGTATTCATGAACATCTGATAAACGTAATCACGTTCTTCTTCAGAAATCTTCTGCATATCAGGGTCATCACCATTTGCCCAATTCTTAAGAATGTTCATAGTGATAGTCATGTGTTGTGACTCATCTCTCGCAATAAGTCCGATGATCTTAGCACTCCCTTCCAAGAGTTTAAGTTCACCAAATGCGAAAGAACAAGCAAACGACACATAAAATCTAATACCCTCAAGGATATAGACGTTTGCGACTGCTCTATATAGTTTTCTTTTGAGTTCATAGAGTTCACCTTGTGCTACTGGAACTTCATCCAGAGCATGTTCCCACATTCTACCAGCACCCCACTCCTGTGCTGCCTGTAGGAACTCATCATATGCCGCTGTAACGGACTGTGCCCGTGCAAGGATACGATCATCCTCCAAGATCTTATCGAAGACATCAGAAGGGTCTGCGTACACGTTCTTGATGATGTGAGTATATGACCTGCTATGGATCATCTCCATTGTCTGCCAGATATTCATGCATCCTTCTAACTCAGGTAGAGAACAGAAAGGTGCAAAAGCAATGCCAGGACCACGCCCTTGTACACTATCCAATAGAATTTGGTATTTAAGATTCGACGTGAAAATATGTTTCTGAGCATCATTTAAAGTTTGGTAATCAGCACGATCCTTCTGAAGAGATACCTCTTCTGGACGCCAAAAATATCCAAGTTGTTGCTGTGTAAGTTTATCAAACACAGGATACCTGAACTTATCGTATCTCTGGACCCCAAGTGGGGGTCCAAAGAACATTTTTTGCTTGGTGCTGTCAACGATATCCGTATTGAATACCGTCATTCCTTTTACTTTAGTACGCATGGGCTCATTGGTTCTAAATTTTGCAGCTGTCACAGTCGTCTTCCTCGGTTTCTAAGATTTGATTGAGTATGTCTTCGATTGATTCTTTCTTCTCCTCAGTGAGTTGTGGTTCTTCTTCTTTCTGATCATATGTGTTTTGATAGTAAGAAGTTTTCCAACCATACTTAAATGTCTTAAGGAGATCACCTGCCATGACAGATACTGGCACCTCATTGTTATCATAATTCTCTGGGTTGTAACTCCAGTTGCCTGAAATTGCTTGGTCAAAGAATTTTTGCATGGCAGAGATGACTTTGATGTAACCATCATTGTCTTTCATTTCCCATAGCAAAGTGTAATTGTTCTTCAATGTGGTGAACTGAGGAACAATCTGCTTAAGAGGTCCCTTCTTTGATTTTTTAACGGACAAGTAGCCTCTAGGTGGTTCAATTCCGTTTGTGGCGTTTGACACAACGGAACTGCTCTCTGAAGGCATTTGTGCCGACAGTGTTGAGTGCCGTAGACCGTGCTCAGTGATAGATGCTCTAAGAGTTTCCCAGTCATAGTTCAGTTCCGTTCCACAGAACTCGTCGATGTCACGCTTGTAAGTGTCGATAGGGAGAATACCGTCTGCATACTTGGTGCGATGGAAAGCTTCACATGCCCCTTTTTCTTGGGCGATTGTATTACTGGATCTGAGTAGATAATACTGGAAAGCTTCAGACAAGTCGTGGACGAGTTTCCATGATGCGGGGTCATCGTAGTGTTCTCCATTCTTAGCGAGGTAGTGTGCGAGTCCGATGTAACCAATACCAAGAGAACGACGAGCAAGTGTAGAACGTTCCGCTGCTTGTACAGGGTAGTTCTGATAATCAATAAGTTCCTCTAGACCACGGACTGCTAGGTCACAGAGGTTTTCTAATTCATCTAACTTATTGATCTTGCCCACGTTGATAGCAGAGAGAATACACAGAGCAATCTCTCCGTCACGATCATCAATATGATTAATAGGATCTGTCGGGAGAGTAATTTCCTGACAGAGGTTACTCATATTTACCTTATCAAGGAAGGATGAATGTGAGTTGCAGTGGTCGATGTTCATGATGTACAGACGACCAGTTTCTGCTCTCTCCTTCAAGAGGTCGAGAATAAGTGCCTGAGCTTTGACAGTCTTCTTTTTAATGTGTCCGTCAGATTCATAACGCTTATAGAGATCATCAAAAGCGTCAGTCCCAAAAGCATCGTACAGACCTGGCACGTCGTTAGGACTGAATAGGGTGATGTCTCCATCCGCAATGAATCTTTCGTAGAAGAGTTTTGAGATTTGGATACTGTAGTCGAGTTTTCTGACACGATTATCCTCCGTTCCTTTGTTATTCTTCAGGACGATGATGTCTTCGATTTCTTGGTGCCAGATTGGGAAGTGGACAGTCGCGCTTCCGCCTCGTATGCCATTTTGAGTGCAGCATCGGACAGTCGCCTCAAATTTTTTGAGGAATGGAACAACACCAGTGTGTTGAACTTCACCGCCTCTGATTTTAGCGTTGATGCCCCTGATTCGACCCGCGTTGATGCCGATTCCAGCCCTTTGTGAAACATAATAACCAATAGCCATGTCAGAGCTAAAGATGCTATCGAGGGTGTCATCAATATCAACAAGAACACAGCTCGCAAATTGTCGAAGTGGAGTTCTAACCCCCGCCATGATAGGTGTGGGAATGTTGATTTTGTGTTTGCTGATTGCGTCGTAGTATTTTCGGACATAATCGAGTCTTGTCTCCTTTGGATAATTTTGGAACAATGTCACTGCGATCATGATGTACATGAATTGAGGTGTCTCATATACCTCTCCGCCACTACGATCTTGAACAAGATACTTATCTGTTACTTGACGTAGACCTGCATAGGTGAAAAGATAGTCGCGACCATGATCAATAAACGTATCGATCTTGTCCCATTCTTCCATTGTATACTTATCCAAGATTTCGTCATCATAGACATATCTTGATACACAATTTGTTGCATGGTCATGCACAGATGGGTATCCCTTCACCCAATGTGCTCCAAAGACCTGCTTGTATAGACCATACAAAAGCAGACGTGCAGCAGCGAATTGGTAGTTGGGAGTCTCAAGACTAATCAGATCACTAGCAGAGCGCACAAGGATCTCCTGAATGTCCTTTGTCTCGATACCATCGAAGAACTGCAGACCCGAATTCATTTCGATCTGAGAGGCGCTTACACCGCTCCCTAGACCCTCGCATGCCTCTTCTACTACCTTATGAATCTTCTCAAGGTTCAGACCCTCTACAGCGCCATTACGCTTCTTTACTTTAATACCAACTCCGTTTGTCATACTTTTTTCCAATCGTTAAATTTTAGGGTTGCAGTTAATCCCTGATAGACGTTTGAGTCTACCAGAGTTTGAACATCATGTCCAGCAAGATGCATGTCATTGATGTCTTTCTGTTGTATTTTTTGAGGCCAGATGACTACTTTGTCTCCTCTATCGATGACTTTGGAGATTCTGTTAACGATTTCTCTGTTACGTGGTTCGTTATCAAAAACCCAAATATGATCGCTCCAACCAAACGTCCGAACATCAGCGTCGGACCCAGCCATAGCAACCGAGTTTTCCAAGAAGATTGAGTCAAATGGTCCCTCTACAATAAATACGGGTTTGTTGTTTTTTATTCTATCCAGTCCGAAGATCTTTGGGTGTTCTTCGTCGAGCATGATCGTGATGTATCTTAGTTTTGCCTTAGGGGCGAGCGATCTGCCTTGGTATCCAAACAGGTTACCTTCTTTGTCTCGGAATGGAATAATAATACGGTCAGAATCTTGCCTGAGATTGTCAAACATCTTCTTTTGTTCATTTGTCCAAGCCTTAAACTTGGGACAATAATAGAAGTAATTTAGATCTTTGATTCCTCTATCTTCAAGATACTTTCGCGCTGGGTGAGAAATATTTAGCGAAGAAATCTTCTCTAAATCAACATCACTCTTATTAAATTTTGGTTCCCTGAAATTAAACTTGGGATTAGGTACGGTAGTTCCTTTTCCAGTCCTACCATCCTTGAATTTCTCCATGACATATTGGTCATGCAAGAAAGTATCCTGATCTTTCAGAAAATTAGACAGTGTTCTACCCATGCCACAGTTGTGACACTTGAACACAAAGTCCGCTTTTATCTTAAAAAGATATCCCCTCGCCTTATTACGTCTCTTCTGTGAGTCACCGCAATAAGGACACCTGAAATTATACAGATCTGCCTTCTTACGTGAGAAGAGGTTAAGACGAGGGGATATTAAATTGATGTACTTAACGTCAAGATAACTCAATAGGAGGCATTTCTACTGCTGATATAGTAGCAGCAGTTGGCGTAGGTGTCAATGTTTTTATGATAGGTGGGACCACTTGTAATACTGCCACAAGGGTCGCAAGCACAGCACCTGCACCTATCACAAACTTAGCATTGACATCTACCTTCTTCTGAAGGGCAGAAACTCTACTGTGAATTAGTTCGTTATCTTTTTCATGTCGTTCTTTCATCTCCTCAAGCATCTTGAGGATCAATTGATCAGAACGTTCGCTCTCATCCAAACGTCCTTCATGGCGCTCCAAGATAATAGCAATCTTATTGCTATTTTCTGAGATAGTCCCGACTGCTTTTTCTAATTTGTCAAGCATCTCTTTGGAGAGATCTTCATAAATTCCCAGTTTGCTCTCTAAAACTGCTAGTTTACCAAGACCGAAAGCCATATTTAGACATTCCTTACTGCGAAATCCAATGCAGATTGATAACTACCAGCGTCTTTATTCAACATGTATTGGAATTGCTGCTTGTGAGTATCATCCAACTGCGCGTAGCAAGCAGCAATACGCTTAGCAGAATAGTTATCTAGATTTTGCACACCACCATCAGCGAACTGGATCTTCGCGAATGATGCTTCGCCCTGTGGGTTGAGTTCAGCAGTTGCAACGTCGAGTGCAACTTGAATCACATCTTGGTTCTCAGTCATAATTTCACCACTTGGTTCATAAGAATTTTTTTGTTGAACTTTTTTAGTCTGGTCACTTGCTTTCTTTTTGAAGTCAGAAAGACGTGCCTTCATAAGAGTGTCCATCTCTTTAGTCTTGTTCGTAAGTTTTTGCTTTGCTTCCTTACGCTTGTTCTGCATATCCTTCTGGCGGTTTAGTTTTTTGCCTTGCTGGATCTGCTTCTGTGCCCTCTCAGTGTCGGACACAATAGCCTCATCAATTTGAGTTTCTACTTGTTCTTTCATTTTTCTTTTGTTGATACGATTGAAGAGAGAGCGGGCACCTCTAGTGCGCCCATCAATTTTATCCTGATTACTCTTCTTCCACTTACGATGCTGACGTGGTTGTACAGTAACAAAGGCAGGTGGCAACTGGAGACCAGATCCATCACCCGCTGAGTTAATCTCTTCTTTTAGATTAGGTTCAGTTCTTTCAGACATTCCTCGTCAAAATCCTCAGTAATAGAAGGTGGTAATCTATTTAGAAACAACATAAACGCCTTGATTTGAGACCAATACGTTGCTTCAACTTTGTAAAACAACAACGGAGTTGCTGCATCATCAAAGACATTATACAATACAATGATATGATTCAAGATCAAATGAGTCTTGAGTTCGCCCGTCGTCTCATATCTCTTGAGCAGTCTTTTGATATACTTAAATCTCTTTAAGTCTTCTTCAAAGTCTGAGTAAGTCACAGACGACGGGTTATTATAATTTTGAATAGCAAAGAACAACCAGTTATCTGGTGTCAATTCATTAAAGTTCATTCAACTTATGAAGTAGTTACAACAGCGACATCGGAAATTAGTTCCTTAGCACCATTGGTGGAGTTGAGTTTGACACGATACGTGCCAGCATCACCTGCTGCATAAGTAGCAACTGTGTATGCTGCAGAAGTTGCACCAGAGATATTGCTATAACGGTTGCCAGACTTCTTCTGCCACTGATAGGTAACAACAGAGTTGTCGCCAGGTGGGGTTGCGGTTGCAACAACAGTGAGTTGTAACTGAGCACCAACTGCAACAGCAGTATCTGCTGGTTGAGTTCCAATAGCAAGAACGACATTAGCATCTGCTGCCTGAGCATCATCTGCCTGAGTCTCGTTAGCGTTGGTGTCGCCACCTGCAATGAAAACTAGTTGCTCTGCCTTATGGCGAGTAGCACCTGAGCTATCAGTATAGGTGTAGTAGGACCACCAACCAGGTGCGTTTAGACCACGCTCCTTGTTTGCTTCTAGTGCTGCCTCAGTTTCATCAATATAAATGGTTGTTTTTGCTTGACTTGACGCCGCAATGCCCACACCAGCTTTGGTTTTGTTTGCATTGCTGTCAGTTCTTCCGTAAAGGGACATTGACGTGTGCTCCGATATTTAATATTATCTAAGATTTATTTATATCTCAGGCTTCTTCGCGCTTCTGGATTGCCTGTTCGACAACTGCCAAGAGCTTATCATCCATGTCAGTCTTAGTCAGCTTGACTGCTTTCTTAAGAATAACTAGACAAATTTCGATTAGTTTTTCGCCAAGTTCCTCGTTCTCAGGAATTTTAGCAACAGCATCAGAAATAATTTTCGATGCAAGTGGTAGTAGGAATCCTAACATGATCTTACAACATAGTGCAAGACTATTTATTTCTCCCACTCATCTAAGATATCTGTCAACTTAGAAAGAAATTGTTTAAAGGTCAGTAAAGTTCCAGAACGATGATCACGACGTGCTTTTGCTACACCACTCTCAAAAGTTTCTGTTTGAAGTTTCCTTTCCTCGATAGGATCGAATCCTCTACCCTTTACAACTGCAGACCATGGAGCATACAGTGGACCTTGATAATTATTTGACTCATTCGTTGGTTTAGTGACCATTCCCTTCTTTCCATCATTAATAATAGGCATGACTTCTACATTGCCACTCTTTTTATTTTTCAATTTTTTTGATTTGGGTTCTTTCTTTTTGTCGTCACACCCACATTCCTCACGGAAGTCCCTGAATGATTTCATTTCTTGCCTTTCATTGAGATGATCTTGGAGACCTTCTTACGACGCATGTGGAGATACTTGTCAGAACCATCTACATCACCATCGTTATCGATGTCCTTATCCTTACGCTCAGAATGCTTACCCTTGAGTTCAGCGTGATTAACTTTATCGAGTTTCTTCTCTGCTAGTTCCTCACCCTCATACTCAACACCTGCTTTCACACAGTTGTCAACAGTCTTACCACCTTTCTTCTTAGTGCCAGCAAGTTTGTATCCTTTCCAGCAAGCCTTACCATCGAGTCCTTTTGCTTTCTCGATGACATAAGTCTCACCATCGATCTCATACTCTTCTCTTTCAAGAACTTCTGATTCTTCATTCTTAGGTGATGATTCTTGACCGACATATCCACCTTTCTTAGTAGCGCCTTTCTTGCGCTTGGTGGTGTCTTCAATCTCAGCACCGTTAGACTGTGGTGCCATACCATCAAATGGTGCTTCACTTAGATGCAACTCAGGCATCTCAGTGTTCTGGAAGCAATCGCCATCCATCCATCTACCATATGACTCCATCAAGCTTGATGAAAAATCATCATTGCTGTTGACGTTATTAACTGGCTTCTGATACTTCATCGTTCAATAAGGAGGTTCTTCTCGTATTATTTATAGATCTAATGTTCTTCATCCATTCTCTGAACATGTCACCATCTTCAGAAATCACAATAGCGTAGTTACCACCTACTCTATGGATGTGTCCCTTGATCCCCGTGCGTGATGACATTACAGCATCACCTTCTTTAAACACTTCAGTGTGTCTCTGCTGCTGACGCAGTGCTTCTTCACGTAGTTTCTTAAAATCTTTCATGCATAATTATCGGGTAAAGCGTCTTTGATCTCTTCCATAAGAGCAGCACAATCTTTGTCATTAAGTGCTCTAGGAATACCAGAACGGAAAGTCTTAAAGTCAGACTTAGCAGCGGCACGTCTCATCTTTGTACCTGAGATAGCAAACGTGTCACCGTCAGCATCTCTGCTACCAGAAGATCGGATCTCGATCTTCCTGAATGAGAAGTCTTTGCCGTTATATTTATGGAGGAACTGCATAGCAGAAACCCTGTCAGAACCTACCAAAAACACTACCTCATTATATCCTGCTAACATCAGATCTTGCAAGATAGCAACAGGTTGCTT
>Ga0163109_10004215_pt1 | contig 10941 bp, 18 predicted proteins | sample CRUFie1St13metaG_FD_108704 | JGI IMG/M metagenome (GOLD analysis project Ga0163109, IMG submission 108704) | Marine microbial communities from the Costa Rica Dome - CRUD Field 142mm St13 metaG | ecosystem: Environmental > Aquatic > Marine > Oceanic > Photic zone | place: Costa Rica: the Eastern... | reverse complement strand
TGTGGCGATGGCATAGGACCTGGCTGTGGCGATGGCATAGGACCTGGCTGTGGCGATGGCATAGGACCTGGCTGTGGCGATGGCATAGGACCTGGTTGCGGTGATGACATAGGTCCTGGTTTAGGACCTACTGGTGCTGCTTGCGGAGAGCTTGCGTCGTCACAGCTGCAAAAGTCGCAACCTGCAGTGTTATTAATACATAAACATGCGCATATAATCAAAGCTACAAAAGCTATTATACCAGTTATACCTGTACCAAGTATTGCCTTTTCTTTTGATAAGTTACTTGGTTTCCCACGTTTTATAAAAATACCTAATGAGGCGGCTAAAAATATAGCCGCTGCTACCCCGGTAATTATAATACTGATACTTTGGGGATTCATTTTTTATTTGTTTATTACAAATAATAAATTAAAATTAAATAAATGAACACACAAACAATTTTTGGATTGTGTAGTTTTGTAGCATTTGCGCTTGGGTTACTATTATTTGTAATATACAAAGCAAAAACTGTCAAATTTACTTATATTGATGGCCCTACGCTTGCAGGATATATAGGTAAGGGGTTAATTGCTCTTGCAATATTATTTAATGCACTTGGTAATTATTACGGTGGATTGGAAAAAGAAAAAGAAGAATCTTAATCTTCTAAATCAAAATACAAATTCGGAATATAATTGCCGGTTGTAGTATCTTTGTCGAATTTGACCTGTGTAACACGTAGAACTTTGCCCATAAAAGGGTCTGTGCTGGTAGAACTTACCTGATCTTTAATAGGGAAGAAATACTTAACATTGCTGAATTTCATAGGGCTTGTACGTAAATCTAAACCCGCTGCAAGATTTCCACCGTCTTCGCCGCCGGAAGTATCCACAAAAGTATTTTCTACAGTTAACGTCGCGGGAAGCGTCTTTCCTGAAAATGTTGATGTACCTGAATCAACGTATAATGCGGTGCGTTCAATGTCCGGATGGTAAGTTGTTGAAGCATCTGCATTGAGACCTGTGATTTTAATAGCATTTGAATCCGATGATTCGTTTTCAAATGTATTCATTGTAAGATCTGCAAGCGTTAATCCGCCGGCTACTGTGTTTCCATCAGCATCAACTTCATTTTGCGTTAATTTACCACCAAGAGGATTCCAAGACCATTTAAATCTTTTGGAAGACCACGCGTTACTTGCATATGTAAGCAGTGATGCAAATGATGAAGTTTTAACACTAGGAGGCATTAATTTAATAGGCGCTACGCATTCATCGTCGATTTTATCTGTGGTTACTGCACCGTCCGCAATTTTATCTTCAGTTACTGCAGCGTCATCGATTTTAGCTGTTTCTACGGCCTTATCTCCAAGTTTTGCAGAATAAACGGCTAAATCTTGAATTTTATTTGAAGTAACGGCACCGCCACTTAAAAAGTCTTCATTAATAGAATTTTCTTCCAATGCAATTGTAATAACTGCACCGCCATCATTACTGGGAGTTGCGCTAATTTGACTTGGTGTTGCAGAAACTACATTGCTAATACCACCGCCAACATCTGTTACTAATTCGGAATAAACCCATTTTCCACTATCTGGTTTATACAACTGTATTTTACCTTGGTCGTCTTCATTTAATGGAGATCCGTCTGCATTTGTAGGTACCGCAAGATCTTCCAAAGTTATACCGGCTGGTTCGAGTCTTAATGTAAGAGCATTAGTTTCCTCGTTTGTTACAAATTCTAAGCCCTGACCAGCTTCAAACGCTGGTTCATCAGCTATGCCAGCGCGTGCTGAAAAACTTTGAGATGTTTCAAATTCTCCCGAAACTGCTACATTTGGACTAAATGTATTATATATTTGAAAAGACATATTTTATTTATATAAATAAAATATGTCTGAAGAAATAACTTTCATCGCATTAGTATTAGAAAAAGATGATGGAAGGATTCAAATTTTCAGAAAAAACAAAAAAATAATACCCGAATTGAAATTATTTAGAAGTGTAAATGGCTTCAACATACTCGAAACTAAAAAGAATCTAGAACAAGAAGGTCTTACTTATACATGCATTGCGCCGCCCGGTATGCACAATGATCCTAAGAAACTGGAAAACCATAAACCAAAATGGGGCACGCTAGCTTGCTGGTTAACCAAATATAAAGTACTCAAATGGCAAATACAACACAAAATACCTTACATGTGTTGGATTGAAGATGATCTTTTACTAAAGCCAGAATTTAAGGAATATTGTTACAGCAAACTTGATAAACTTGAACCCGGTGTAGTTAATATAATTCGTCTAGGAAAATGGGGAGAAGGTTACATTACAAGTTACGAAACTGCGAAAAAAGTATTATACAATTTATATAAAACAGGTGTTAATATGCCAATTGACGATCAACTTAGAGTAAATGAAAAAGAATATGCATGTCCAAAACAAACACCGTGGTTACTTGCGGTGGGAAGTGGTTTTGGAGAACGTGCCAAAACAAAAATCATTAATAATTTATAGAACTCATCATATCAAAAATATTTTGTAATTGATTTGAATTTTCATCTGGGGGTTTTCCTTCATTCCATTTTTTACTCATTTTAGGAGGTTCTTCGGTTTTGAGGGGTCCGGCTCTTAACGAACTATTGAGTTGCGGAGAAATTTGTAATTGCAATGAAGGCTGTACAGAATCTTCAGATGATTTTGTTACAAAATGTACAATCATTATAGCTATTGATGCTGTAATTAAAATAACCATTGCCGCTATATATACATTGGCTTTTTGTTTGCTTTTTGAATCAGCGCTCATTTTTATTATATTACATATATATTATTTCGAAAGGTAATTAATAACAGCAGATGTTGTCTGCCATACAAGATTTGGTTTGGCCATTAGATCAAAATCTACGCTGGCACCGAGGCGCAAATTAGCATCGTTGTTGTAGTATTTTTTGAGTTCGTTTTTCAAACGCTTGTGCTCTTCTTTTTGCGAAGAAGCGTCGATTTTGCGTTTGATAAATGCAAATTTGTTATAAGTTTTTGTCGAAAGCGCTACTTTCAAGTAGCGAGTAAAAAGATCCAAATGATCTTCAATTTGCGTGTCATTTGGCAGTGTAATGCTGATTGGCTTGCCATAATATCTAAAATGATTGCTAACTGCTTGATAGTAGCCTAAAGGATTGGTGGAAGGATGGACCAGATTCCGAAGTGTAACATTGATGCGTCGTCGTCCAAAGTTTTTGTTACGAAATTTTGCAATGGGTGGAATAACACGATGGTATATATCTGAACGCATAATGCACAGTGTATTGTGCCTAAGATGAAGAAACCGCCAAGTTTTTGTAACATCATCGTAGATTTGAAACCGATGACAGTGTTCTGGTTTTTCTGGTTCGCCGTCAGGATAGTAAGTAATGCTTGCAAACACCGGAGTTGGCCCAGCATACCAAGTTTGTGCATCTGTATGAGCGCAAATAGTATGATCTGAATCTGGGCTGTAGCAATTTGCAACACCCAGACAATACGTAGCGGTGCTGATGGTCGCGTGCGGAAAATGTTTGGCTGTAAGATCTACAAAATGCGGAACTGCGTTTTGAATAGATTGTGGCATAGGCGTTGTTTCAGTGGATACTGTAATATGAGAGGCATTCATAGATGCTGTCCAATGAGTTATTGGTATTTGAGCTGTACCGTCTGTTAGCGAGTTGCCAAAAACGCAAACGCCTCGCCGAGGGCTATTTGTACCATGTCCTCCAACATGATTGGAAATAAAATTTAACGAGCAAATCGATTCTTGCAGATCTTGATCGTCGAGCTTGTAAATGATAACATTATCAGTAATGTACTGGCTTGGAGCGCCAAGATTGTCACATAAGTAGGTTTCAATATTTTGAGCCATTGTGCTGATTTGATTATAATAAATCAGTACAAAATCAATTCTTTTATGTAAAAGGCGCACGGGCAAGTGCAGTATTTACATATTTCTGAAGTTGCATTTTGTCTTGTCAAGACAGGAGATGAAAACGGCATATTTTTTTCATAAGTATGGGTTTTACAGCACTTGCATTTTTGTAAAATAGATATGTAATATTCTATATTAGCATAATCTAAGTTATCCAAATTTACCGTAAAATAAGATCTATCTAATATTTTTATTACTAGCTCTTGTTTCATCTTTTCATTATTAGGGTTATATTGCAGTGCAAAAAGAGCTATTTTTTGAATAGCTTTTTCAGGTATTCTATGACCTGTTACACTTGCGAAATTTTGTTTAATTATGTTCATATACGTACTCTTTTAAGTTCGGGCATTTGCAAATCATGATTTTCACTATGTTGTGGAGGCCAGGGAGTTGGTGAGTTTATAGAAGTTGGACTTGCCTCATATATTGACTGTGGCAAATATACTTCTGTCCAATTATTGTAAAGATCATTGGTTTTAACACGCGTTGGAGCAATTGAGAATCCTGTTATTTGTGCGCATCCTAGCTCATCTTGTGCTATAGATGTTATTTTTATTCTCATTGTGGCATCATCTTTTTTCTGCCAAACGCTAAACAAATTGGGAGTGTTCATATAATTCTTACTATATATATTTTAAATTTAAATCAATTTTAAAATCACAAGCTGTTCATAATTTCACTGACTAAAAGATTGCGTTCGGATTGTGACATCGGATCTAGTTTCCCATCTTTAAATAGCTTCAAAACCAGCAACGCCGCCGCCACTCCATAATCTTCACGAAGTTTTGTGCCTTTTTCTTGTGCATTCATCAAGTTTAGTAGATGAGGCAATTTTACAATCTTAGTATTGTATGTAGTTTTTGCTGTTTCAAATGCGGTTTCAATAGTCATTATATACGTGCTTAACCCCCCTTAATTTTATAAGGGGGGAGTTACGGACCAGCGTCCATAACTAAATAATCGTATGTCGATTGAGTCTAATAGATTATAGTTGAAATAAATTCTATTAATATTATGCTCAAGAAACCAGCTTCCTCTCCACCCACACCATGCATGTGTCCAAAATTTGAATCTATAATTGCGTGTGTATGGAGGCATTGATCCGTCAAGTCTTCTATAAACAAAAAGCGAAGGATTTTTGTAAAAAGCTTGTTTGAGCTCTCCAATTGGAACAGGATCAGTTTGTAACATAAGTGCCATTACTTCGTAAAATTCTTTTGACTTGTAACCACTTGCAATGGTTTTGTAAATAATTGGTTTTTCCACTCTTAAATCATCCGTACATCCATACAAATTCATATCTTTAATAAACGATGTTTTCTGCTTATCATTATATTTTTTGAAATTATGTATAATAAAGCTTATATTTGCTGTTTTCTTTATACTCGAGTAGTCGAGTCCTGGTATGTGATAAATGCCAGCAAACTCTTTCACTAATCTCCAAGCGCGCGCTGATAGATGATTTTTTGTCATTTATATAATAGTAAATATGAATTTTGCCATCAAGGTGATGCTGAAAGCTTTCGGACACCAAATGTCTTTTCTAAGTATTTTGCCTCGGTCGAGGACTTGATCCTGTTGTTTTCTCCAAATAATCCCAATATGTGGAAGTGTTTGTGATTTTTGTATTACTACGAGCTGACAAACGCTCCCATAGTTTTTCAGTATGCTCAAAGCACCACATAGTACCGTCAATATGACGCTCCCCAAAATCTGCAATTGATGTATTACACCCGCAATAAGCGCATTTATATTGTTTGTTCATAATTTTTATGAACAAACTTAAATCAAAATCAATTTACTTTTCTTATGTCTGCTATTAGTCACCACAGTGCAGCAACATTCATTTGTTTAAAAAAGATTGTACCAAAGTATTGTGGGATGCCGCGACTAACTAGGTGAAAATAGAGGCGATCTGGACAAGGTCGGCACCGGCAGCCAATTGGGAATTGGAATTGGAAGTGGGTGCAGGTTCAGGTTTTATTGGCCATCCGTTAGGGTATTCCCTATTTATAAATGGTATAAACTTAATTGACTTGTTAGTTCTATTTGTAAATTTTTCTGCAAAAGGTGTTGCGACTTGTGTTGCAAGTTCGGTTAGTGTGTTTAAATCAAATGTTCTTCTGTATCCAGTAGCACCAGCTAATACATATACTGCAATAGATATCATATATTCAAAAAGGCACACTAATAAATCCACTGGTTTTACACGTCTGACTCCAAACTTTTTTTCTAATTTATTTTTCATTTTCATTGCAAAAGCTTTAGCTTCATGTTTAGCAGAATTATGCTTACCAGTAGAAGCTCTTAATTTTTTTGCTTCATAACTATCTTCAAACTTAGGCATTGGTGGCAAACCTAATTGTTTGTCATAAAGGTTTCTAAATAATTTATTATTTTTAAGCCATTGAATAACTTTTTTTCTGTCGTCACCACCTTCTCCTCGAAGGCTAATTCCTCTACTGCTAAACATTGTAGTTTTACGTGGTTTGCTACGGCGTGGTTTGGGTTTGCTACGGCGTGGTTTGGGTTTGCTACGGCGTGGTTTGGTTTTACGTGGTTTGCTACGGCGTGGTTTGGGTTTGCTACGGCGTGGTTTGGTTTTACGCGGCTTTTTTCTTATAGATTTGACCATTTATTAATTGGTTAAATTTTATTAATTTTGCAATTAGCTACAAAGTTTTCGCAAGTTCCATTAGAATTACAGTAAATTCCGTTTGTTGGAATGAATTTGCGGCGAAGTTTAGGAACGCTTAGCATAACAAATGTGTTATTGATGAGCATATTGAGAAGAAAATTTTCTTTAGAATAAGTTACCATTGAAACAGATTTGCTTTTTTCGGTAACAATAGTATTGTCAAATGTACAATTAAAAGTAATGTTTGCACCGTTGGAATTTGTAAGATTAAAAGCCTTGATCAAGATTTCTCTAGAATCTGTGCTTGTTTTGATTTTGATTGCTAGGCAAATTAGTACAATGATTTGAATTAGTTTATTGATCATCTTTACGTGGTTTAACCCGCTTGCGAAGTAAGCGGATGTATATTTTCCAAAAGCCAGCCAAATGATTTTATTGCTTCAGCCTTACGGCGTTTTTTCTCTTCTTTTGGAACATTGTACCACTGTTTTCCATAATTTGTTCGGCACCACTCTCTTATATATTTAGTTGATGGTTGTTTGTCCATTTTTTTTTGGATTGTAATGGAATGCGTAAAATCAATTTTGTTTTACAACAATATGATAGTTGAGAACAGGGTTAAGAAATTTAGCGTTAAAAGTTGTATGCAACAACAAAGTATTTGAACTAGCCTCGCGACTTGTAAAACCGCAATAGTTCAAATATTTGAACAAATATGGGTCTTCCTTAAACTTTTCAACGATTTTAGCATCGTATTTTCCAGATTTTATAGCAATAATATGATCCACTTTTCGAACGTGGTCTATTATACCCTGTGATGTGGTTTCTGTAATGTTACAAACGCACTTCCAAGGTAACGGATTCATTAATGTTGATGCTATGCGACTGTAAAACGCTTTGGATTTGTAGCCTTGTGCTAAATATTTATAGAGCGTGGCGGTAGTTGCGCTTGCAAGCGGGGGATTGCACAGTTTTTTATATGTTTCTAAAATATAATTAAGATAACGCCCAGATATATTTCTAAATAATTTGTAATCCATATGCGGAATATTGTAAATTCCACAATACTCTTTTATCAAGATCCAGGCTTGAATGCTTAGCGTGGTCATCTTTACGTGCTTTATTTACCATCCAAAAAATCCTACAAGAAGATTTTTGCTACAAAATGTTCCCTCCGAAGTTGGTGACCCCGTTACATAGTTGCGGGCACCCACATATGCCAAGCAATCATGTTTGTATTTAGCAGCATAGGGGTTGGACTCTGCAAACTCAATATCATGAGGTACTTCTTGGGGCTCAATAATTGGCAATAAAATTTGTATTTGCAATCTTTGGTTATTTGTAAGTGCGGGGGTCCCAACAGGCACACTTCTTTCTTTTGTAATATTGCAGTTAATAGACTGTCCCAAATAAACATAAGACTTTGCGTTGATTCCTCGCGCAAATACATGAATAGGCTTTTTACGATTGATCAGCGATATTAGTTTAAAGTCTTCAATACCGTGTTTTTGCCCCTCATAAGTAATAACAGTTACAGGGTTTTTTGTGTATTCTTCCATTGACTGCGCTACGCAGTCTTGGTAGATCGATGAAGTTCTAATAAATATTGCTCCTTGGTTTGTCATATGATTTTTAACATTTTTATAAAAGTGTTAAAAATCAATTTTTATTAAAGAGGCTTTTTATATCCAAAACTACTTGTATATGAGCCATAACCATCAAGATCGTTATTCCTAACTTCCTCATCAATACTTGCTTGGCTACGAAGTGGTCCTGGTAAGCCTCCAAACCTGGTCGTGTAAGGTCTTACTTCTCGAACACCGTGGCGGTCAAAAGGACGTCCGCTACGTGGCGGCGGATTACGCCGACGATCACTAACAAGAATATAAACAGCTATTACAGCAAGAAGCGCTGATAATTCTTCGTACATTTTATTAATAAAATCTTAAAAATTTTTTAATTATATTTATAGTTACAATATTTATTTATTGTATATGGAAATTGAAAACAAAGAAGGTTTATTGTATTTACAATCTATTAAAAATAATAGTGTGGATTTAATACTTACCGACCCGCCCTATATTATAGCGCACGAAACAGGTATGAATACTTTGTTTAATACTATAAAAAAGGCGGAGGCGACGGGCTCCAATGTCAAGAGTGAAGATGATTGGCTCGAATATAAAAAGACCTTAAAGAAACCCAAGGAAGAACTTGACAAAGAATGTGGGCGTGGATGGTCTAAGGCTAATTACTTAAAATATGGCTCAATATTTGGGAAGAAATATTCAGTATGCACTGATTATGGTGCTTGGGACTCCGAATTTACTATTGAAGTTTTAGAAACGTTTATACAAGAATTTTACAAAAAATTGAAAAAAGGCGGTACAGTTATTATATTTTTTGATATTTGGAAAATTACAGTGTTGAAAGAACTTATGGAAAAGCACAAGTTCAAACAAATTCGTTTTGTGGAGTGGATTAAGACGAATCCTCAGCCGCTGAATTCTAAAGTAAATTATTTGACAAACTGTAGAGAAATTGCCTTATTGGGAGTGAAAGGTAGCAAACCTGTTTTTAATAGTGCTTACGATAACGGTATTTATCATTTTCCGTTACAAGGCGGGAAAAACCGCTTTCATCCTACTCAAAAAAGTTTAGCACTGTTTGAAGAGTTGATTAAGAAACACACTAATGAGGGTGATGTTGTGCTTGATACATTTTTGGGAAGTGGTACAACCGCAGTTGCATGTAAAAATACTAATAGAAATTTCAAGGGCTGTGAGCGTGATAAAAATTACTATGACAAAATTTTGGAAATAGTTAAAATGTAAAATATTATACAAATTATTGAATTATACATCATAGAATAGTTGAATAATCGTAACTGTTTTATTTGTGTTATTTTCTTCGGTTGTCCAATAACAAACTTGGTCTTCCAACGTCTTGAGCCTTTTAACCCATTCAGTTTTTTTATTCTTTTTCACTGTGCAAATACCTCGTTTATTTATACCCCAGCAAGAAGTAATTATTTTACCGTTTGCTATGTACTTATCTGGGTTAAATCTTATGAATATAAGTGGTCTATGCCCAAAGTCTTGTGACAATTCCATCAATCTCTTATTTTCGCAACTGCAATCGTAGTCAGTATGCTGATTTTCATCTACTTCTATGATCAAAACTTGATAACCCAAATCGCATACTAAATCTGGTCGTTTTCTTGAACATCCATCAAATACAGTTTTATCAGCAACCCAATCAAAATTTGGGAATTTATTTTGGATATATTCCACAGTAGCAAATTCTTTTGTTTTATAGTTTCGGGAAACTGATTTGTCTGGATGTATAAACATATAACAACGGAGGCAGTAACCATCGTATTTGTTGTTTTGCACAAAAGTTCCTGTACAGTATCCGCTTTTGCATCTTTTAGATATTATATTAACCATATTAATTTTTTTACAATCTCCGCAGTATAGTGCTGTCTTTTCACCTAGAAAATTGTAAATTGGTATTTTAGTACAATTTTTAGTCGCGCACTTCTTATTTTTGACATTAACCATATCATTTTTTTTGCAATCACCGCAGTATAATGGTCTTTTTTCACCTTTAAAATTATAAGATGGTTTTTTAGTACAATTTTTACTTGCACATTTCCTACTTTTAACATCGACCATGCCTTCTAATTTACAATGACTGCAATATATACCTCCTTTTTCACCTTGAAAATTAAAATATGGTATTTTAGTACAATCTTTAGTTGCACATTTTTTATTTATTACATTAACCATGCCTTCTAATTTACAATGACTGCAATATATACCTTTCTTTTCACCTTGAAAATTAAAATTTGGTTGTTTAGTACAATCTTTAGTTGCACATTTTTTATGTGCTACATTAACCATGCCTTCTAATTTACAATGACTGCAGTATAAAGCTGTCTTTTCACCTTGAAAATTAAAAGATGCTTGTTTAGAACAGTTTTCTCCTTTACATTTACTTGGCATATTGTCATGTTAAGGCACACAAGGTTTTAAATATAAAATAGCCCCCCTTTTCGTTTGAAAAGAGTATAAAAATTACTATGACAAAATTTTGCAAATAATTAAAAATCGCAATTTGCAATAAGCGATCCATAACTTCCATACAGGTCAAAATAACTACCTTGCAAAGTTCCACGGCGCTCGTGGTTAAAATTTTCAAAAAGTACAAGAGCTAGTTTATTTTGTATAATCATCTTCAACACGCCAATTTCGTGGTCATATTGAATTTGATGATCGGAATTGAAAATTATGTCAAAAAAGTTTCGCTTATCAAACAAAACAGAACATCGTGGCTGTGTTTTGTTCGATATAAAAGGTGGATTG
>Ga0163109_10004214_pt1 | contig 10943 bp, 8 predicted proteins | sample CRUFie1St13metaG_FD_108704 | JGI IMG/M metagenome (GOLD analysis project Ga0163109, IMG submission 108704) | Marine microbial communities from the Costa Rica Dome - CRUD Field 142mm St13 metaG | ecosystem: Environmental > Aquatic > Marine > Oceanic > Photic zone | place: Costa Rica: the Eastern... | reverse complement strand
ACTTTTAATTTTGTTGACTTAAAAGATTTCTCACCAGGAAAACAAATTACTATTGAAGTAATTCATGCAGACGGGTCTAGAGATTTGGTTAAGGCAAATCACTCATATAATTCACAACAGATTGAATGGTTTAAAGAAGGGTCAGCATTAAACCTTATAAAGAAACAAAACGCAGCATAGGGTTTAATATTAAAGTAAGCTTCTCCGTTTCTATTTTGATATGAAGATTATGGAGTTAATATTGTTTTTTTGAAGGTTACTGATTTTATTTTCTCTTTAGAAAAATAAACCGGGAAATATTTGTCCTTTGCCCAATCTTCAAATAGATTATTATAAAAAGGACTTTTTGGATTTCCAGATTGACCTGGCGTATTTGTTCCTAAAGCACTATCCCAGTCTCCAGTATTTACTATCATTCTAAAACTGCCTCCACTTTTTTGGTTATAATCACCTCCAGTCGAACCTACAGTATATCCGTTACCACCTCTTGGTAGTGGTCCCAAATTCAATTTGTCGGCTATTTGTTTTTCAACAACTTTACCTAGAGCATGATTGATTTGACTATGTTTATTTTTTGGTTGACCATATTGCCATTTATCAGTATCGTCTCCTAGACGTGATTTTAAATCTGCAATGGCTAATTCAAAAGTTTCTTTTAAAAATAGATCTCTTTTAGCAGAATCTTTAAACACTTTTTTTGGATCTAAAATCCAATCAATAATTCTTTTTAACTGTAATGACTCAATATAAGGTTTTACAGATTTAGGAATAAAATTTTTACCTGCTTGATCTATAATAGCTTTCTCCCATGCCACGTAAACTGCAGCTGAAATAGAATTTGAGTTTAATTTAAAATTCCAAGTAAATAAATTTTCTTTAAGAGATTCTTCAAATGAATTAAAAGAAATATTTTTTAGAAGAGGAATCAAAATTTGTGCAGGAAGGGAAGTCACATCAACTTGTAAATCTTTCATCTCCTTAATAGTAAAGTCATTTTTTTTGCTTAAAACTTCATCGATTCTATCCCCTCGGTAGGGATCAGACCAAGAGAATCCTATTGCATTCCAATGTTTGTAATCTTCTGGTGTAACATTTTGATTTGCTGTTGCGATATACCCTTTTTTGGGATTTGATAAGTTGGGTTTCTCCATTATAGGCAAATATCCATCCCATTCATAACTACCATCTCCAGGAATTGGAACTAATCCGCTAAAATTATTTCTAACAGGGGCTATGCCTACTGCCTGCCAACCGATATTTCCATTTTTATCAGCCCAAATCATATTCTCTCCAGGGATGTTGCTATAAGAACAGGCAACTCGGAATTCATCCCAATTTTTTGCTTGATCCATTCTTAGGGAAGCTAAATATGGAGATCCTCCAAGCTCTAACCAAGCACATCTTACTGCAAACGCTTTTAAAGCTTTTTTATTTAAATAAGTAACAGGTCCATGATGACTGTAATATAGAAGAACCTCTTTACTTTCTTCACCTTTTACAGGAATAATTTCTTTTATAACTTTAAAATCTCTCCATTTACCTTTATACTTGTATTGAAGAGGATTTTTTGGATTAAGATCATATTGATAAAGATCTTCTCCATCAGTTCTAAATACTGTGAGCCCCCAAGCTCCATTTTCATTATGACCAATTGAAATTCCTGGAATTTCTGGTTCACCACCACCTATGACATTCCATCCAGGTGCCACTAGGTGAGCCATGTATCTAAGCGAAGGAACTGCAATAGTCCTGTGAGGATCATTAGCCATATAAGTATTTCCATCAGCTGTTTTCTCTCCACTTAAAACCCAATTATTACTTCCAATAGACAGTGAGTCTTCAGGGTGTGTTTTATTTGAATTCAACCAAGCGGTTGCATTTGTATTTTGGTAAGGTTTTTTGATTTGGTTAGAAGTGAATGAAACAGGTTTTCTAAAGTCATTATATGGTGCTAAAATATCTTCAAACAATAGTTTTTTACTGATTTTTGGATCAAGTCTTATTTTTGGATTTTTAGGATGAAACCAAAAGAGTTCATTTACTTTTTTTTCACCTAGAATAGCAACAGCCCTTCCGATTTGTAGCTCTTCATTTATATTTCCAAGTAAACCTTGATGTCTTGAAATTACAACTTCAGAAGTCCACTTTTTTGGAGAAATACCAAGTATTTTAAATGGGAGAGGCAGTTTTTCTGGAGTTAGTAAAATTTCGTCAATATAACTGTTTACCCCAGAAACGAAGGCTTCTATAATTTCTTTCCCTTGAGGGTGATAATGATTAAGTTCATCATCTAAATTTCCTCTAAACTTAAAAAGACGTGTACCAATATCTCTTTTTAATTCTCTAGACCCTAAAATTTCTGCAGTAGTACCAGTAGCTTGTCTTCTCCATATTTCAAATTGAAACAATCGATCTTTTGCAGCAGCATATCCTTGAGCAAAAAAAAGATCCTTTTGGTTTTTAGCATAAATATGATTTATTCCCCAATTGTCTCTATATATTTCTACAGTTTGTTCAAGACCTTTTACACCTATCTTTTCTTCATTAGAATTTTCTTCCACGCAGGAAATAAAAACAAAAGACATTAATATCGATAAAATAAAAACTCTTGTCATTTTAATTAAATGTTATAAAGCATCAGAAGCTTTAATAAAACGAGTTTTTAAATCTACATTATCCATTTGTTTATCTAATGGGAACATAGGTCTTTTAATTCTTTTATAACCAAGACGTTCCAAATCTTGATCAACTCCTCCTGGGGTAAGAGCCATATTCCAGCCTCCTCTGATATTGTATAATTCTGGAACTAAATATCCAATTTTAACAACTAGAATATCAGCTTTACGAGGATTTAAATTAAGCTGAGTAAAATCTTTTTCCCTATGATATGGTTTACGTTTTTTTGTTACAATTACTTTTATACTTCCAACCCTTATTACGACTTCTGTTTCAGCATGAATATCCCCTTGATGAATAGCTTCTACAGTTCCATTTAGAAGAATCGGTGGGGCATAACGATCATCGACCTGTGCTCCTACTTTTGCTGAAACTTTATTATTAATTCCTGCTTTTAATGCAGCCTCGATCATCTCAGGGCCAGGAATAGAGGCATAAATTAGTTCAGGTCCTGTATCTTTTTTAAAAGCTTTATTTTTAAGTAACTCTCGTAATGTCCACGTTACATCTCCTGCTCCTCCTGCCGTTGGATTGTCACCCATATCACTAATTATATAAGGTTTTTTATCAGACTTTAAAGCATACTTAAGACTAGTTTTGAGATCAGTTGTGGGAGCTACGAATTCAAATTTATCTCTGACCTGCCAAAAATCTCTAGCCAGACTTTCAGCACTTTCACTTACCTGTTTTTCATCATCTCCAGTTACCATTACAACTGCATGATTTCTTGGTTCATCAGCCCAAGCATAACCAATCCATATAGCAGCATCAATTACACCTTTCTTTTTTGTGATTGGCTTTACTTTGGCATAGAGACTTTTACCTGGTTCAATTCTTGTGCTTGTTTTTTCGCCTGGAAGTAAAATAGGAACAGGAATCCAGGCCTTATATTTTGGTTTCCCTTTTCCACTTATCAATCTTTCTAAAAGATTGTCAACTGCCCTTTGTTTTGATTCTAATGCATCTTCATGAGGAGCCATTCGATAACATGTTATCAAATCAGTATGTTGAGCAAGTCGCTTAGAAACATTACCATGTAAATCCATAGAGGTAGAAATAAGTGTTTTAGTACCAATTACATCTCGTATTTTTTTTATAAAATCTCCTTCAGGATCATCAATTCCTTGAACACTCATAGCTCCATGGATATCAAAAAATAAGCCATCCAAAGGAAGCTCTTTTTCTAACATTTTAAGTGTTTTTCCAACGAGAGAATCGTATGCATTTCTTGAAACAATTCCACCAGGAAGAGAATGCCCTCTTAGAGTAGGAGCCCAATTTGCGGCTTTTCTTTGTGGTTGATCAACTTGTAAAAATGGATAATAATCAAAAACAGCTTCTCCTTCTCTAGCTAAAAAGGCCTCAACTTCAGTAACTGCTGGAGAAAAGGTGCTAGATTCTATTGCTAGACCAGCTATGGCTATCTTAGGTTTTTTTGATTTAGAAGAATCGCATGATACATTTATCAGTGAAATAGAAAATATTAAAATGAAATATTTGAGATATTGCGACATAAGGAAATGTTTTATTAAATATAGAATTTTAAAAATGATTAAAACAAATAAAATATTTGAGGGCTTAAATAAATGCCTTATTAAAGATTACGTTTTTCTTTAAATGGTTATCTTCAATGCTTTAACAAATGAATTTAAACAAAGAATATTTTAAATGAGAAATGTATTTTTTTGGTCTCTTGTAGCAGCTATAGCAGGGCTTTTATTTGGTTTTGATACAGTTGTTATTTCAGGGGCAGATAAAAAACTTCAAAGTTTATGGAATTCCTCTGATGCTTTCCATGGGAGTGTTGTTATGGCAATGGCTTTATGGGGAACAGTTGTAGGAGCTCTTTTTGGAGCTATACCAACACAAAGATTTGGAAGAAAAAACACACTTTTATGGGTAGGCGTTTTATATACTGTTTCAGCTGTTGGTTCTGCATTAGCAAATGACCCATATACATTTGCAATCTTTCGATTTCTGGGAGGGCTAGGTGTTGGTGCATCCGGAATAGCAGTTCCAGCATATATATCAGAAATAGCTCCTGCTAAAAGCAGGGGAAGGCTAGTAGGGTTATATCAAGCAAGTTTGGTTTTTGGAATATTACTAGCATTTATTTCAAATTATCTTTTAAATGATATAGGTGAAAATGATTGGAGATGGATGATGGGTGTTGAAGCATTTCCTGCAATTGTATATACTTTGTTGTGTTTTGTAATTCCAAAAAGCCCAAGATGGTTAATCACAAGAGGATCAGTGGATGAGGCAAAAACCATCTATAAAAAAATTGATCCACAAGGCTCTTTTGAAAAACTTGTTAAGGAAATAAATGAGAGTTCAAACACCAATATTAGTGATGAATCAATATTTGATAAAAAATATAGCTTTCCACTGAAATTAGCTTTTTTAGTTGCATTTTTTAATCAACTATCAGGGATAAACGCATTTCTGTATTATGCACCTAGAATATTTGAAGAGGGAGGACTAGGTGAGAGCACTTCATTATTAAGTAGTATCGGAATTGGAGTAACTAATTTAATTTTTACAATAGTAGGGGTCTCGTTAATTGATAAACTTGGTAGAAGGAATCTTATGTACTACGGTTCCTTTGGATACATATTATCTTTGAGTTTAGTTGCGTGCGCCTTCTTTTTTAAATGGGAAGGAATTCTAATTCCATTATTTTTATTTGTTTTTATTGCATCTCATGCTATTGGTCAGGGCGCTATAATATGGGTATATATTTCCGAAATTTTTCCAAATCATTTACGTAATTCCGGACAATCTTTTGGAATAAGCGTACACTGGGTTTTAGCAGCAATTATTCCTTCATTTGTACCATTACTTTTTGCAACTGTTGGGGCTGGTGTTGTTTTTTCTGTATTTGCAGGATTTATGGTCTTACAACTAATTTTTGTACATTTTATGATGCCAGAAACAAAAGGAATTTCACTTGAAGAACTGAGTAAAAAACTTACATCATGACATGAAAAATTGGAGTTCTTGCTCAATTCTGCTTATTTCAATTTTAATAAGTTTAATTTCATGTAAATACTCAAATGAGGCTCAAATGAAAAATAAAACTCAAGATGAAATTTTATATAGGCCTAATTTTCATTTTTCTCCCAGAAATAATTGGATGAATGATCCCAACGGAATGTTTTTTTATAAAGGGAACTACCACTTATATTTTCAACATAATCCTTATTCTAATGTATGGGGACCAATGCATTGGGGGCATGCTATAAGTAAGGATTTAATTAATTGGGAGGAACAACCAATAGCTATTTTTCCTGATGATTTAGGGACAATTTTTTCTGGTAGTTCAGTGGTTGATTTAAAAAATACATCAGGATTTGGATCTATTGAAAACCCTCCAATTGTAGCTATTTATACAAATCATAATACCCAAAAAGAAAAAGAGGGGTCAAAATTATTTCAGTCGCAAAGTATAGCGTATTCCTTAGATGAGGGAAAAACTTGGACTAAATATAAAGGAAATCCTGTTATTGAAAATCCTGGGATTAGAGACTTTAGAGACCCAAAAGTTATTTGGTTTGAAAAAGGAAAAAAATGGATATTGATTTTAGCTGCGTCTCAAATAACTAAATTTTATCAATCAAAGGACTTAAAAAATTGGGAATACATGTCTTCTTTTGGCGAGGGGATTGGAAATCATGACGGTGTTTGGGAATGTCCTGATCTTTTTGAATTATATGTTGAGGGGACATCTAAGTCAAAATGGGTACATATAGTAAGTATTAATCCAGGAGGACCAAATGGGGGAAGTGCCACACAATATTTCGTTGGAGACTTTGATGGCGAACGTTTTATAATTGACCCTGATTTTGAGTTACAAATGAAAAAGGAACATAATTTTTGGACTGATTTCGGTAAGGATAATTACGCAGGAGTAACCTACAATAATTGGAGGAGTAAAAGGTTAGGAGTTCTTTATCAAGGATGGATGTCTAATTGGCAATATGCTAATGTTGTACCGACTTTAAAATGGAGAAGTGCAATGACAATCCCCAGAGAGATCTCACTTTATTTGTCTCAAGACTCTATTTATAGGATACGGTCAAAAGATATTACTCATTATAAAGAATCTTTTATTAAAAAAGTAGAAAAAGAAAATATAAGCTTAAACAAAACCAAAATACTTTTAAATAAAGATGAATTAGATCTAACAAAGGCAAAAATAGAACTTGAGATTAATAACATGGAAGAAGTTAAATATACTTTTGTAGCGTCCAATATCAAAGGAGAATCTCTAACCTTTGGATATGATCATAAAGAAAAACAGTTTTTTATCGACAGATCTAATTCAGGGGTAGTGGAATTTTCTGAAAATTTTGCATTGAAGCCCTCTATTGCCCCACGCTTTAGAAAAGATGATAATTTGAAAATCAATTTTATTTTAGATAAAACATCTGTAGAATTATTTTACGATGAGGGAGAAACAGTAATGACTGAAATTTTTTTTCCTAGTGAACCATTTGAGACTTTATCTCTAGAAACATTAGCTAAAAAAAGTAGTTTGAAGAATTTAAAGTTTCAAGAAATAAAATAAATTAGCATGTCTTTATTTAAAAAAGATAAAGAATGAAAATCAACTATTATAAAGTAAAACTCAAAAAAAGATTTCCTTTAGCCATAAGTAGGGGAGTGAGATACGATTCCGAGAATCTTTTTATAAGATATGAAAAAGATGGGATTATTGGATGGGGGGAGTCAGCACCTGGAGATACCGAAGGAGCAAGTACTCCAGAAGAAGTTCAAAAAGAATTAGAAAGATTTGTAGCGACAGGTGTTGAAGGAGAATCTCTCCAAGACCTTTATGATAGATCAAAAGAATTAAAAATTCCACCTTGTGCTTACGCAGCAATAGATATTGCACTTTGGGACTGGACAGCGAAAAAAGCAGGTTTACCCCTATATCAAATTCTAGGTTTTCAAAGACCTAACATACCAACTTCTGTTACAATTGGAATTAATACACCTGATGTAATTAAAAAAAGGATTCCACTCTTACTGGATGGGACTAGTGTCAAATCTTTGAAAATCAAATTGGGATCCCCAGAAGGATTAAGTGCTGACAAAATCATGTATGAACAAGTTGTTGAAAGCACAAAGGATTATAATGTAAAAATCAGAGTTGATGCAAACGGAGGATGGAATGTAAAAGATGCAAAACATATGATGCAATGGTTAGCTGAAAGGGGAGTTGATTATATAGAACAACCTTTAAAGGAAGGAGAAGAAAATGAATTAGAAAAAATCTACAAAGATCGTCCCTTACCTATCTATCTTGACGAGTCTTGTCGATTTTCTGAGAATATCCCAAAATTTGCTAGTCATGTTGATGGAGTTAATATGAAATTAATGAAATGTGGAGGTATTACTGAAGCTCTAAGAATTATATCAACAGCAAAAGCACATGGACTAAAAACCATGATTGGCTGTATGAGTGAGTCATCTGTCTCTATAGCTGCAGCAGCTTCTCTCACTGGAGAGATAGATCATATTGATTTAGATTCTCATTACAATTTGGAACCTGACCCTTCTTCAGGAGCTCCTATGGTTGACGGTATTACTCTGCCTGCTGATATTCCTGGGCATGGTGCTGAATTAAAAAAAGAATTTTATGCTTGATCCCAAATTAAATGTAGCAGTTTACATGGAAGGCCATATTGATAGTGATTATGGCAAAATGGGGATGGGTGTTGTTCGTTATCTAAAGAATCCAATAGTTGGAATTGTTGACAGGAAATTTGCCGGGAAAAATATTTATGAAATAGATGAATTTAATGATATTAATAAGGATATTAAAGTATATAAAAACCTAAAACAAGTTGTTGAACTCGGCGCCAAAGTTTTAATACTTGGTATAGCTCCTTCAGGAGGTAAAATACCAAAAGAATGGGACTCTATAATTGAAGAAGCTATCGACTCAGGGTTAAGTATTGTTAATGGATTACATGATTTGTTAAGCCCAAAATGGGATGAGAGAATTAAAGACAAAAAATCTCAATGGATATGGGATGTTCGTGTCCCCCAATTCATACCTGAAATTGCAACTGGGAAAGTAGCGAAAATTAATAATAAAAGAGTCCTATTTATAGGAACAGATATGGCTGTAGGAAAAATGACTGCTGGGTTAGAACTCTACAAAGATTTGATTAAAAGAGATGTTAATGTAGGTTTTGTAGCCACAGGTCAAATAGGAATTACAATCACAGGGAAAGGAATCCCATTAGATGCATATAAAGTAGATCATGCATGTGGAGCTGTAGAACAATCGGTTTTAGAAGAAAAAGAAAAAGAAATTGTAATTATAGAAGGACAGGGATCTATATTACATCCTGGAAGTACTGCAACACTTCCTCTAATGCGTGGAAGTTGTCCTACACACTTAGTACTTTGTATGCGTGCTGATAAAAACACTTTACGTAGCCCAGAAAATGTAATTATACCAGATTTAAACGAATTTATTTCTCTGAACGAGTCACTAGTTTCAGTTTTCGGGACATATCCAAAAGCTAAGGTTATAGGCATATGTGCGAATACAAGTATGTTAAATAAAGAAGATGCAGAACTTTTTATAAATAAGCTAAATAATAAAACAGGAATTATAGTTTTAGATCCTGTTCGCCAAGGAATAAAAGAGTTAACAGATAAATTAATTCAAGCCTAATACATTTTTTCTCGACTTACTTGCTGAGGTAAATCAAGACCTTTTTCGAGACGCTCAAAACAATTCAATACTTGAAATGTGCTTTCCTTTGGATAGGTTAAACTAGCTATATGGGGTGTAAGTTTTACTTTTGGATGTAACCATAAAGGACTATTTTTAGGAAGTGGTTCCTCCTCAAAGACATCTAGAAAAGCGCCTGAAAGAAGACCCTTATCTAATGCTTTAATAATATCTTTCTCTATTTGTACATTTCCCCTTGAAACATTTATTAAATAGGTTGGTTCACTAAATTTCTCAAAAAGAGAATAATTTAGCAGACCGTGGGTTTTATTGGTATAAGGAACAGTACAGACTAAAACATTTATCCGACTTAAAAATTCTTCAAACTCATTTCCATAATATGATGGAAATATGGTGTCCTTTTTTGAGTTTGAATATCCAATTACAGGGAAACCCATATTATGAATTTTTTTAGCTGCATCCATTCCTAGATGACCAATTCCTAAAACACCAACTTTTAATGGTCTTTCTATGAATTCAAATTGTGCCCAGTGTTTTTTTCTTTGAGCTTCTTGAAATTCGTACCAAGAACGATGGTAATTTAAGATAGCCATCATAATATAATTACTCATTGAAAATGCCATTTGAGGATCTACAACCCTACAAATAGGAATATTTTTTGGAATTGTATCATCGACAAGAATGTGATCAACACCAGCACCCATCGAAAAAATAAGTTTCAAATTTTTAAAATCACTAAGTGATCCTCTAGGTTGTTTCCATACCATTGCACAAACTACTTCTTCAGCGTATTCATTGTCAAGCCCTATAACAAGTGGTATATGAGGTGCTATTTTTTCAAAATTTTCTTTCCACTTTTGTGTAGGAACTGGAGGTGCTATAATCGCAAAGCGCATCAGCTTATTTTTTGATTGCCACATAAAGATAGTTAGAATTTGTATTTTTATGTGAAATCTGTTTACATGCTTAACTTAAATAGACCTATTAAAATGCCATTTATAATTTTAACTTTTCTCCTTATTTCATGTGAAAAAGAAACCTCTGAGTTTTTGGACGCAGATTTGACTTTAAAACAACAAATAGCTCAAAAGATTTTAAAAAAGACTAATGCAATAAGAGAGGATCTTGGACTCTCTGAACTACAGCAAAATGATGATATGGATGAATTAGCTGAATTACATAGCATAAATATGATTTCATATGATTTTTTTGATCATGTTGATCATGAAAATAAATCGCCTTCTGATAGAGCAGACGATCTTAATTTTTCATGGTCAAGTATTGCTGAAAATATTGGTTTTGTCCCATGGTTTGAAAATGTAAATGGATGTGGAGATACTCGTTCTGCAGAGGTGATTTCACAATGTGTAGTGGAAGGTTGGAGAAACTCACCCGGGCACTATGCTAATATGGTTGGTGAGTTTAACGAGTTAGGAGTAGGTGTTGCTTTTACACAAGATAGTATTGTTTACTTTACTCAGGTATTTCGTATTCCATAATCAATTATTTGCAGTGATAATCAGCTGCACGAGTCGCAATTTGGTTATTTGGT
>Ga0163109_10004212_pt1 | contig 10946 bp, 9 predicted proteins | sample CRUFie1St13metaG_FD_108704 | JGI IMG/M metagenome (GOLD analysis project Ga0163109, IMG submission 108704) | Marine microbial communities from the Costa Rica Dome - CRUD Field 142mm St13 metaG | ecosystem: Environmental > Aquatic > Marine > Oceanic > Photic zone | place: Costa Rica: the Eastern... | reverse complement strand
TAGTTTTTTAAGCTTTATATTGAATAGATCTGAATTGTGGGGAGTTTATTTCTCAAGGTACAACCCAACAGGTTCTGAGATTTTATTTGGAAGTGGGCCGTATAATTTTGCAAAATTTTACGGTGAAATTGACGTTTTAAATTCATATAGATATAAAGATGCTTTTTTACTACCCCATTCGTCTCTATTGTCATTTTTAATTTTCTTTGGATGTATAGGTGTTCTTGGTTTGTTAACTTACGTAGTTTTTAAAATCTGGAAAAACAAAAAGAATCTAAAAATAGAAAGCTACATGTTAATAATTTACATATTTGTAAATTTATTGAAAAGTGATTCAATTAACTACCTTCCTTCAGGACTTATTTATTTTTCAATAATTTATATATTTTTAAGTCAAAATAACAATTCATTTTTTAAAAGATGGACTTCTATAAATAATCCCCAAGAAAAAATAAAACACTAATGGAAAATGGGCGTTTTCCATAGAACTATCAAAAAATGAGATAAAGAGAATTGGTAATAGAAATAATAAAATCTCAAATCTTTTGTTATTTTTGTAATAAAAATAAATAATACTTATTACTAATAAAATATAAAGAATGATTTGAAACAGTCCTCCTCTTGCCAGTATGTTTATCAAAAAATTATGAACTTGTTCATTCAAACCATCAAGACCTTTTCGAGATTCTAAGTTCATCGCAGGTATTGTCTCGTGATAACCGTAACCAAAAATTAAAGAGTTTGTATTTTTCAGATCATAATATACATCTTGCCAAATCTGTAGTCTCCAATCTAAATTACCATCTGCAGAAAATATTCTTCCATCCGAAAACCAGAAAAGTGATAAATGACCATCTTTTTCATATTGAATTTTATTTCTTTCTTGAGCAAGACTTGCTAAATCTTCGTAATAATCATCAGAAACTATTTCATTATCCTGAACTGTAACAACAGATGTAAAAAATATTAATAAGAATATAATTAAGGACATCCCTATTTTCAAATAGTCTTTATTCATTTTTTTGAAATAATTTATTAGCTCAAAAATAAAGTAAAAGAACGAGGCTATAAATACAGCTCTACTTACAAAAAGAAACAAAGGAAGAAAAAGTGCGCTAACGTAAAAAAAATATTCAAATTTATATTTTTCGTTAAAAATTCTATTATTTAAAAACATTGTAGAAATATAAACCATTCCTACATCTGACCCCTTATGAGGTTCAAATTTATCTGAAAACCCTAAAAAAAATTTTGATACTTCTTCACTACGAAAAAAATCAAGAGTTAAATAGAAATATAGCAAAATAAGCAGTGGTCTAGTAAATTGGTAAAATTTGAATAATGGAAATTTATTATCACTACTAAAATATCCGACAATAAAAAAAACTATAAACCATAAATAAGCACTTGAACGAAAAATGTATGTAGTGAAGTTGTTTTCTAAATTAATAATGAGAGACAGAATAAAACTTAAATATATTAACAGAAAAATTTTCATAAAAAAATTTAAATCATTTTGATAAATGTTTAATTTCTTTTTAAATAAGAAATAGAAGATGGAAACACCAACAGCTATTGCAACTATATATTCTCCAATTCTAAAGTTAAAAATGTATATTCCAGTTGCTGTTCTCGAAAGTGTGAATACTAAAATTAAGAAAGAAAATACACTGTAACTAAAATAATATAAAAATTTATTTTCTTTCAACATCTTATGCTCTAAACATTTCTTTAAACTTGTTCATTCCATTTGGTATAGTAATTTCTTTACTTTTTTTATAAGCATAGTCAACATTTGTTTCAGCATTAAAAAAATTATCTACACTGTAAATTGATTTTGGATCAAGAAAATTTGACGCGATTCCAACATCCGTTGAGAGGATAGGTGTTTTGGTTAATCCGCATTCAACGATAGCTTGAGGTCCACCTTCAATCCTTGATGAGACAATATATAAATCAAGAATATTATAAAGTTGGTTGACAGACTTAAAATTTTTCATTTCAAAATATTTATATTTTATGCCAAATTTTTCAAAATTATCAATCAAGTATTGTCGTCTTTTTCCAGTAAGTACGACTATTAAGTTTTCTTTATTTTCGTTCATCTTTTTAATAATATCTAAAAAGATATCTGGTCCTTTTATTAGTTTTGGTGATTTCAAATCATATCCCTCAGTATCTCTTTGAAAGCTTCCAACTAAAAAGTCATTTTGAGAAAATCCAAATTTATCTCTTAGGGAAGACTTGTCATCAATAGAAAACCAAATATTTTGATTTATCCAAAATGGTATTGTATGTATTTCTTTGTCAGTTAATTTATTAAGTTGATCAAATGTTTTATTAGAAATAGCATGGAACTTATCTACAAATTTTTCTAATTTATAAAAATTTTCTTCTTCCTTTTTATCAAACTTTTCAAAATCTATATGGTGTATAGTACATACAACATTTTTTTCTTCTAAAAATTTTATTGGAATTTTTTCCCAAAGCCAAGGAGCAATTATCCACAAGTTGGAAGATCTTTTTATAAATTTTGTTGATATATCTGAATTGTATTTATACCACTCTTTTCGAAATCTATCTACGACCCATGATTCATTTACTTTAGAAATATAAATTTTCATACTCATTTGATATATTTAGGTAAAATTTGTTTTTTTACACAATTTGCGTAATAAGCTTGTTGTGCTTTTCTCTTTGAAGAAATATTATTTTTTGTATTTAATTTATAGAGAGGCTTTTTTAATACACCAACTTTGTTACCTTTTTTTATAAGATCATAGAAAAGCTTATAATCCTGAGAATAATAAAAATTTTCATCATATAATCCCACTTCCTCTATCAATGATTTTCTTATCAACAAAGTACCATGTATAAAAGGATTTTTTCTTTTTATTATTATTTTTTGAGGAAGATAATGAGAAATTTTGGGCCTAACCTTGTCTGAATCAATTAATTTAGCCAATGTAGTGCATGCCGATATATTTCCATTTTCAATATAATTAGCTTGTAACTCTAGTCTTTTTGGTAAAGAAATATCATCTGCATCCTGTCTTGCGATATATTTTTTATTGGATAGATTGATAAGTTTATTTAATGATTTTGTAAGTCCTATATTTTCATTGTTTTTAAAAATTTTAACTCTTTTATCATTTGACTCAAATTCTTTAAGAATATCTAATGTTGAATCATGTGAATCATCATCAATTATTAAGAAATCAAAATCATCGTATGTTTGATTTAAAATACTTTCAATAGAAGTTGTAATACTATCCTCGTTATTAAATGTCGACATAATTACTGATATCATTATTACTATCTAAATTATATTCGTTTCACGATTCAATAATTTCTTCAAATCTTTTTAAATAGATATCCTCAGATAAAGATTCATTAAAATAATCTAAAACTTTCTTACTACTATCTTCTAAATATTTTTTGTTATTAAGAAGAAGGATTTTTTCTTCCAAATCTTTGTAATTGTACTGCTCAAAACATAAATCATAGTCCTCTGGAAAATATTCATTCATTCCACCAAATGAAGGATATATTGAAGGAACTCCAAATGAAGAAGCTTCACATAACAAACGTGGTTGGGCCTCATACATTCTTGTTGCTGTGATTACCGCTTTAGAACTTTTAATTTGTCTTAAACTTTCATGGTTTTCTAAAAATCCAAGAAATTCAACATTTTTACTTTTATACATTTTCTTTAATTCTGCTTCTAATGGTCCTGTGCCTATAATTTTTAATGTTAAATTCTCTATTTTTAGCTTGTGCCAAGCTTCTAAAAGTTTATCAATACCTTTTTCTTTAGTTAAAAGTCCAGCATATACAATATAATCACTTGAAACATCATAAGAAATTTCACGATTGTTTGAGACTTTTATTGGATTCGGTAAATGATTTAGTGAGGTGTTTTTAATGTAATTACTTAAAAAGTTTTTTTGAAAATTATTTAAAACACATACATTAATTGAAAATTTTGATAATTTACTTATAAATGTTTTACTAAACCTTACGGCCATTAAAGACTTTAAATATGACTCTTTAAAATATTTATTTATTGAAAATCGATATTTAGACGAAAACCCACATTTCAAACAAAAATCATCTTTATTTAAATGATTTTTTGATAAATAAAATTTGGTACAATCAAATCTGTAATTATGGATCTTTAAAATAACTTTTATCCTATTTTTAAATAAAATATCAAATATCTTCAACCCAGCTCGAAACCACAAATTGTGAATGTAAGCAATATCAGGTTTGAATTCTTTGAGGGTGGCTTTTAGTAACTTATTCGAATTAAAATTACTATTAATTAAAAAAGATAAATAATCAAATAAATTTAGACTTCCTGAATTGTTAAATTCTAAGTACCTAACATCATAGTGCTTTCTTAAAATATCAAGCTCTTCAATAATATTTGCGTCTTCTCCTCCAAAATTTTTATATTTAGTATTTATAACTAAAATTTTTTTCATAATTTATGAATATCTACAATTCTTTTTTCATCAACTAATTTTATCCTTAAATTGTGGTCTACATTTTTAAATGAGTTTGGATCGTGCGTTGAATTTACGATAGTAATTTTTCTTTCTTTTAATATTTTAAAAATTTTATCTTTTGTTGTTTCATCAAGATTAGACGTTGCTTCATCAAGCAATAAGATATCTGAATCATTTAATAATGCTCTCACAAATGCAATTTTTTGCATTTGTCCGGAGGATAAAGTTTTATTACTTATAATTTTTGTTAGATCATAATTTGATTCTTCTTTAAATATATCAAGATCTCTCAAAAGATCTAAAATTGTTTTTTCATCAATGTCGTTTTTGTTTCCATACATAACATTCTCGTATAGGCTTGATGTAAAAATTAGAGGTGTTGGACCAATATAACTGTAACTGTCAGAAAATGTAGATACGTTACCATTTGTTGGATACAATACTCCAGAAAGTAGTCCAAGTATTGTACTTTTACCAGAACCGTTTGGACCTGTAATTGTAGTATGCGTATCTTTAGTTATTTTAAAGGTCAAATTATCAAAAATATCCTCATCGCTACTAAAGTATTTGAAACTTACACCATTAAATGATATGTTTTCAGAATCAACTAGTTTAAAGTTTTCCTTTTGTTGAATAAACTTATTATTTTCTACTTCATAAAATTTTTCAATATGAACATGCGAATTAATTATTTGATTAATTGAAGTTGTTAGTAAAGACAAAGATTGAAAAAGTCTAAGTGTAACTCCAACGAAATCAAGAGTTATCAAATTTCCAAAATTTGTAAAAACTAAAACAGTCGATAAAACTAATAATGTAAAAAGACCTGGTAACGAAGTGTTAAATATTCCAAACCTATGATTGTTGATTAAATTGAAGTTAAATTCTTCAAGAGTATTCTCAAATTTTAATTTTTCATAATTTTCTTTTTTTAGAATTTTTATTAAAAATAAATTATCAACAACTCTTTGGAGCTCCTTACTAGATTCTTGACCTCTTTCATAAGATTCATGCATGTACATTCTTGCTTTTGATAGCATTTTTTTTATTGGTAGAAAGAGTATAACTATTCCAATACTGAAGGCTATGACACTGTTTGAATCAGAAATAACCAAATATGTCGAAAAAACTAATATTTGAAATAAACTATTTAAAAAATTTGCAAAACTTGAATAAAAATAGGATATATGCATTGTAAGAGTATTTATATAAAAATAAGAATCTGCCACTGAATAATTTCTTTTATCAAAAATCTCATTTAAGAAGTAGATTTTTAGATTTTTATTAACATTAAGCTCAATCCTTTTTAAAATCATGCCTTGAAGATATTGAAATGTATATTTAGCAATAATTATAAAAATGATAAGAAACTTGTAATCTATAACTAGATTAAGAAAATTATTTACAATTTCAATTGTTGTGAATTGATTAACAATTAAAGCTGAAAAAATTGCAATCAACAATATATCACTTAATGCAGTTAACTGAGATAATGCTACGGAGAAAACTATAAGAATTTTTTTGTTTTTTGTTTTTGTAATCTTTGAAAGATAAAGTATGTCTTTAACTATTTTCTTATACTTATTCACATTGTTTAGTATAAAAACAAAAAAATTTTTTAGGAAAACTACTTAAATTCATTTAAATAAGAATTTATAAAATATAAAATAGAGCTTTTATTTAAATTCCTAATTTTTTATTGATCGATTTGGATTTTAGACCATAAAAAAATTGTGAAAATGTCAATTTCGTCGATGTTTTTTTATTGAATTTTGAAGTTACGAGTGAAGGTTCAGACCAATAGACATTTAAATTGGTTTTTCTAATCACTTCGTTCATCCACATATCTGCAGAGTGATTAAATGGTAGAAAATTATCATAAAGTTTTTTAGCTCCTTCTAGATTAATTAAATAAAATTGAGCAGCACGAGTTGACCCGTGAGAAATTATTTTTCCATTCATGTTTTTTGTAATCTGATTACTTTTTTTATAAACAAGTTTTTCACTAACAACTTCTTCTTCATTCATATCTTTATAATTACCCCAAACTGAATCAAATATTATGTCCCAGTCGTTATCCATGTATTCAATATATTTTTCAAGTCTTTTTGGAATATTTTCAATAAAGCCACCGATATTATCCTCCATAATTACTCCATGTTTATGTTTTTTTTTGACAATATCTTCAAGAGCTAAGTAGTGTTTATAACTACAACTGATCCAGCCGTCTCTTATTTGTGAGTTTTTCTGGACTGCCATTTTTTTTATTTCGTAAGTTAGCTCATCTTTGTTTGGATGATTTATAAATGTAACTTCTTTTGAATCTACCCCATTTGATTTCAAGAGACTCACTATATTATCGTATCTCTTTTTTTCTAAATTGTGAATTACATAGTATGCGAACATATCATAAATTATAGTGATTGATTTTTTTTCGAATTTATTAAAGTTCTAAAAAGATCCAAATAATCTGAACACATTTTTTCTGAAGACTGTGGATACTTTTTTAGTAATTCTGTAAAGTAATCATATTTTTCTATAATTTCATATATTTTCTCTTCCAAATTATCTTCAGTGAAACTTAATCCATACCCTTCACAATATTCAGTGATTCCACCACTTTCTAGATATAGAATAGGTAAACCGCATTGCGCTGCTTCTATATGATGATTACCTGATGGCTCATTTATTGATGCAGTAATATATATATGATGATTTTTTAAAATCTCAGCTGTAATTTGTTCATCAACTGGAGAAATTGTTGAAGTTTTAATAAATTGTAAATTTTTTGGATAATTACCCAGATATGTAAATTCTAATTTTTCCGAAAGATTTGTATCATTAAGAAGATTATCAATTTTTTGATAAATTTTAAAACCTTTCATCCAATTATCACTCCAGTGGTGAGTTATTAGTTTAATTTTTTCTGATTTGTTCCAATTTTTTTTATCTTTAGTATTGAAGTTTTTAGTGTTTGAACCAGAAAGTATAACACTAGATATACTCCCGTTTATTCCTTGTGAGCAATAAAGATTCATTAACCAATTACTCACAAATACTATATGATCGGCTATTGAGGAAGCTCTTATATATTTTCTATTTACCCCCCTTGTGTTTTTTCTTTCATCGCATTCATTAATTCTTTGAACAACAACTGTGTTTTTATTTTTTTTCAAATAATTTTTAATTTGGCTTTTTTTAATTGATGATGTTGATCCAAATGTTGACCTTGGGTCAGTGAATAATATTAGATCTATATCCTTGTCGTCTAGGTTAAAAACTACTTCAATATTATTCTCAATTAAATAATTTTTTAAGTTTTTTAAGAATAAATTACCACCACCCCAAGGTCCGTCAACTATATTAGAACCAATACATATTTTCACAAAAATAAGTATAAAGTGATTTAATTCTAATTATTTTCTTTTTTATTTTGCACTGTCGTTACCATAAAAATGATTATGGATTTGAATCTTTTATATTGTTTTGATGAAAATTACAATGAACAAGCATATGTATCTATTAACTCAATATTAAAACACTCAAATATAAACTTATCAATTTATATAGTTCATAAGGATCCTAAATCGTTTGAAATGTATGAAAAGATGTTGAGAAAAAATGAGAATATAAAAAGTATAAATTTATATAAGTTTAAAATCCCAAATTTAAAATTTCCAAATTTAAACAACAAACATGTTTCTCTAGCTACTTACTACAGAATGTTTATAGAAGATTACATACCTAGTCACATAAATTTTTTACTATATATAGATCCAGATGTTATCTGTTTAAATGATCCCAAAAATGAGATTTCAAAAGTTTTAAATGAACTCAATAAATCAAAAAATATCATTAGTGCGAGGGAGGTGGGTAATGAAAATAGTTCAGCAGAAATTTACAAAAGACTTAACTTAAAAGGCTCAGGATATTTTAATGCTGGTGTAATTTTTATAAATTATAAAGAATGGTCAAAAAAGAATATTAAAGACAAGCTTATTGATTTAATGCGCTCAAATTATGAGAATATTATATTTTGGGACCAGGATGTTTTAAATTTATATTTTGATGGAGATTTTAATAGGATTGATAAAGCTTTAAATTACAACTTTATAAAAAAATTCGATGATAAATCATACATCGACTCAATATCTAAATCTATTTTGTTTTTGCATTACAGCGGTAAAACTAAACCCTGGAGTTTTGAAGGCGTAAATTTATACTCATCTAGACACTACTTAGAACTTTATAGAAATTTATTCAATGTTACGTATCACATAGAACGAAAAAAGAATAAAATACAATTTATTTTCGCTGTATTTGAATCTATATATAAGCTTAAATTTCTTAAAGCTGAGTTTCCTTTGAAATATTTAGGAACACTAATTAAGAAAATTTTTGTATAAATTAAGATAATAAATAATCTTATATTTTATTTGATGACGATCCGGGTTCCTTTTTAAATAAATTATTTTTTAAATCTTGATAAAAGATATTCAAGATCATAAAACCCAAAGTATACACAGAAATTTTGTTGATAAACATGGTCAAGTAATTTACAAAATTAATTTCAACTAAACTAGAGGGCATTAAAAATACACTAAGAATTACTATTTTTTGAATTGAATCATTATTTTCTGAATATATGAAGTAAAGCAAGATAATAAATACAGCGTATCGATATGAAAAATTTTCATAAAGCAAAATAACTGAGAACCATACAGCAAATCCATAAAAATTTTCGCTAGATATTTGATTTAAAATATTTTTATTTGAAGTCCTTATATTGGGCTTTATGTATCCAAAAATAAATATCACAGATATTATTAAGGCAGATATGCTCGATATGTTTAAGTTGTAATAAGACAGTAATTGATAGTCTCCCGTAAGACCAAAAGAAATATTTTGTGAATCTGGCTGTATATAACCAAAACCAACAGATGCACCCCAATTTCTTACTGAAATTACAGATTCATCTATCCATATCAAAAATGCTGAAACAAAAACAAAAAATGTATTAATAAATATTTTACGAAAATCTTTTTTTATCAAACTATTAAGAGATAAACCGATTAGAAAAGCTAAAGGATGTAGTTCAAGTAGTCCTACAAAAGTTACAATAACAACTTTCCAAAAATAGGAAGTTTTATAAAAAAGCAATATGCTAATAGCTATCAATGAAACTATATCTAAGTTACCCTGATAAATTAAAAAATTTAATGGCGGTGAAATAAATAAAAAAACTATAAAATACTTTTTTGTTTTTTCAAACTTCAAAAGTTTTATATAAATTAATGAAATCAAGCATAAGGATATAAACATAAATAATAAATATGCAATTTTTACATTAAAAGTAAATGATAAGTATTTATATATTGGACTATACAGATCACTTGGACAAGATCTAAATGAATTTTCAAGATTAGGATCAACTTTTAGTTCAGGAAAATAAATTACAGAAGAGAATTTTAAATTTTTTTCACATATAAGAGAGACGAGATTCCACTGTAGGTCATAAAACCTCGAAAATCCTGAGTGTGGTAATTCAATTAATGACATCCATAGAAAATCCAATCTTTTTGTCGTTGATGACAAAAAGATAAAAGCATATTTCATTAATGGAAGATAAAGAAATATTTTATAAGTTTCAAGATTCGATAATAAATCTTTATTTTTTTGAAAAAGTAAATAAACAATTATTACCCCAAGAAATTTTGTTCCAAATAATGAAAAATAAACTAATTGGGAAAGAATTCCAATAGTGTCGTTACTTTTTATTTTTAAATTTATTAAAAAATATATTGCTAAAAGATATGAAGGTTCAAATTTTTGAACGTTAATTCCATAGAAATCATACCTATAGAGGATAAAGTATATATATATAAGAAAGTAAATAAACTGAAAAGCAAGAATACTTTTATAAAATCCTCCAAATGAAGATTTGAAATATGGTGAAGAAAAAAATAAAAAAAGAATGAAATTAATTATTAAAAAAAACAGTTGTTCATTGTAGCCTTTATATAACATGGTTGATTCATTGTCATCGATTTCTATATCTACATTTCTTCCTAAACATGCTAAGTTTTCATATTCTGGAAAAATAGAAATACTTTTATATCTAATATTAATTTTTTCATAATCAGTATCTAACATAAGTACGTTCTCCTCTGATAAACATTGATTGTTTTCAAGAAAAGAACCATTAATGTAAATGTAAAAAGGTAACAATAAAGTAAAAAATAATAAAACTATATAAACAATGAAGATTGAATTCTTAAGTTCATAATTATTAGATTTAAAAGATTTCATATTCTTTTTTCATAATAATATTAGAACTTTAATCAAGAATTATGCAGTAATTAAAAAGTTATAAAGTAATTACATAAATCTTAAATTTTGTAAATGTACAAAAGATTATTAAAATTTCAAAATATG
>Ga0163109_10004211_pt1 | contig 10946 bp, 8 predicted proteins | sample CRUFie1St13metaG_FD_108704 | JGI IMG/M metagenome (GOLD analysis project Ga0163109, IMG submission 108704) | Marine microbial communities from the Costa Rica Dome - CRUD Field 142mm St13 metaG | ecosystem: Environmental > Aquatic > Marine > Oceanic > Photic zone | place: Costa Rica: the Eastern... | reverse complement strand
TGGTGACTGTTTTGGTGAGGCTTATGAAGACAGCTGTGGCGTATGTTCAGGTGGTAATTCGGGACATGAGGCAGACAGTGATATAGACTGTAATGGTGACTGTTTTGGTGAGGCTTATGAAGATAGCTGCGGCGTATGTTCAGGTGGTAATTCGGGACATGAGGCAGACAGTGATATAGACTGTAATGGTGACTGTTTTGGTGAAGCAGTATTTGATTATTGCTGGGATTGTTCAGGTGGTAATACTGGATTTGAGTTGAACTATAATGATCCGGATTCAGATGGAGTTTGTAATGAAGAGGCATCAAATAATGATGAAGATAATTGTCCAGATGATTATAATCCTAACCAAGAAGATTGTGAATTTGATGGAATAGGGGATGCTTGTGATGATGATGATGATAATGATGGAGCATTAGATATAAATGATTCTGATACCTGTAATAACTTCATATGTTCAGATAATGATGGTGATTCATGTGATGATTGTTCATCTGGTTTTTATGATTTAGGTAATGATGGTCCTGATTCTGATGCAGATGGATACTGTAATTATGGTGATGTCGATATTACTCTATCGGAAGGTAATAATCTAATTAGCTTTTGGGCTTTACCTGAGGAAAAAAGTTTAGATATAGTTTTTGAATCTTTAGGATCAGATGCTTTATCTTTAATTGGTGAAAGTGTAGCTGCGACTCAAATATCAGCTGGAACTTGGGCAGGAAGTTTAACAGAGGTTCATCCTACAGATGGATATTGGATTAAAACATATAATAATAATGACGGATCAAATGATTATTATGAATTTCAAACAGTAGGATCGCCTGTCGCTCCCTTAACATATGAAGTGCAAGATGGTAATAATTTAATGTCTTACCCTTATTATGAATCTCAAACTATTGAATCTGCAATTGCCAACACATCTTTAGATGATGGAGTTTTATTTAGAATAATTGGTCAGGGTGTTGCTGCTCAAAGATTGGTTGCAAGCGGAGAATGGGTTGGTTCATTAACAAGCTTACAAGCTGGTAAAGGTTATTGGATGGTTTCAACTGATTATGTAGAAACATTTGAATATAATATGCCTGATTTATCTAGAAGCTTTGAAAAAAATGAAGTTATTATTCCTGACATACCTAATGAATTCAAATATGAACAATCAACTGCTCAAGCTTTTTATTTTATTGATGATATTGAATTAAATGATAGGCCAATTGAAATAGGAGATTTGATACTTACTTACAGCAATGATATTATTGTTGGTGCAAGATATTGGACAGGTGACATGATTGATGTTCCAGCAATGGGTAATGATTTTTATGATAATACCATAGGTTACTTAGAAGAAGGGGATATTCCAGAATTTAAAATATATAGACATTCTAATGGTGAATTAGTTGATGTATATGCATCTCATATACCTGAATGGAATGATTTTGGTATGTACAACATCGGAACGTTAACAGATAATATTGTTCCTAGTGAAGTATCTTTAAATAATGCATATCCAAACCCATTTAATCCATTAACTAAAATAACTTACAGTATCCCTGATGAAATGAATGTAGATATTAAAATTTATGATATTTCAGGTAGATTAGTTAATGAATTGTTAGATTCACAGATGTCTGCTGGCTCCCACGAAATAAATTGGGATGCAACTGAAAATGCATCTGGTATTTACTTTTTAAGAATGGTTGTTAACAATAAGTCATACAGTCAAAAATTAATATTAATTAAATAATATTTGTTAATCTGAGGTAACATAAAAATGAGTTTGAAATATAACTTATTTTTATGTTATAATTTTTAGTATAAAAAAACTGTATAAATTCGTGTAAACTATAAAAATAATCTGTAAATTTTATTGTACAGAATGTAAAAAATAAATCGAGGTGAAAATGAGATCTAAATTTATTATGTTCATTTGTTTTTCTTTTTTAGTATTATCTTGCAGTAACAAAGATAGTGATGCTAGGATTAAAGCTCTTGAAACAAAAATAGAAAATTTAAATACTGGTTCTTCAAATAATGTTTTGTCTAGTTCAGATAATTCAAAAGGTAATAATGGTTTAAATAAAATAAATCAAAGATTAAATAACTTAGAATCATCTTTGAAAAAAATGGAAAAATCAATTGCTGATTTATCTAAAAAGCAAACGAATAAGAAGCCTTCAAAACCTTCGGGCCCTTGGAAAAGAGATTATACTTATAAGACATCAGTTGGTAATTCTTATTATCAAGGCCCTAAAGATGCAAAGGTAGTTATAACAGAATGGTCTGATTATTTCTGACCATACTGTAGAAAATCTGTCAGTTTGATGGATGAAATAATGAAAAAGTATGATGGCAAGGTTAAATTTGTTTTGAAAAATGCTCCTAGAGGAAATTTAGATGAGTCAAACTCAAAGTATACTGCAGCTTTATGGGCGACAGCTGCTGGTGAACAAGGTAAATATTTTGAAATGTATAAAAAGATGTTTGATAATTTTAGTGATTTGAGAAAAAATTCAGATCTTCCTATACAACTTGCTGCAGAATTAGGACTTGATACGGAACAACTTAAGAAAGACTATAATAGTTCCAAAGTGAGGGCTTTAGTTAAAAAAGAAAAGGATGAGTTTAGTGGTTTAAGATCACAAGGCATGGAACGTCTAGGAATACCAAAGTTTTTGATTAATGGTAAAGAGCCTGCTACAAGGAGTGTAGAGTCTTGGTCAGCTTTAATTGATGACCTTTTAAAAAAATAGTTAAATTAAACAACCTCTCTTGAGGTTGTTTTTTTATGTGATTTAAATTATTTTATTTTATTAAAATAAAGTATAAAATTTATAAGCTTTAATCACAATAAAAAGAAAGGATTACAGAATCAGTCATGAAAATATTGTTTAATTTATTGTTTTTTACAAATTTGATTTTTGCAGAAGCTTGTACCAATGATATTGAAAATTTAGATATATGTTTTTCTCAATCTATTCAGCAATCTTTCTATATGTTTAATAATATATATATAGACAATTTTGAAGTTGATTCGGGGTCACTTGATCCAAATGATAATACCTCTTGTCCAGAGAAAGATTGTGATGTAATTGCAGCCTTTTACAATAATATATGTGTTGGTTGGACATATCCATTTAAAAACCCTCCTAACGAGGAGGGTTATTTTACAATTCCAATTATGATGCAGGGTAACGATGAACTAACATCTAACTATATACCGAGTGGTCAAATTCCTGAATTAAGACTGTACGATACCTCAACAAATACATTCTACAGTACAACATCTGAACCCGCACTAGTTCCAATTAATAATAATCAAATAGAAGTTTTGTCTTCATTATATAGCTCTAATGTCATTTTATCTTCTGAAAATACTTTATTTCCATCTGAATATAATATAACTGAGGTTTACCCAAACCCCTTTAATTCAAAAACGAAAATATCATACTCAATTCCAGAATTAACAAATTTAAAAATTTCTGTTCACAATGTTTTAGGACAGAAAATAATTACCTTAGTAGATGGTATCCATCAGCCAGGTTTCCATAATATTAATTGGGATGCAGGGGATATTTCTAGTGGTTTTTATTTGGTTAAATTAGATGCAGAATTTGGGTCAATTTCAAAGAAGGTATTATTAGTAAAATAATAATTTAAATGATATTAATGATGTTTTTTCTTTTTTTTGTTATTCTACCAATACAGTGAGCTCTAAATTCGTTATTAGAGTTTATTTCATTTATTAAACTATCACAATCTTTTTCTATTACTGATATTAATAATCCACCTGATGTTTGAGCATCTGACAATAACAATTCATCATTTAAAGTTATGTTTTTATTTGATTTTATGAATGTTTTAACATAATCATAATTTTTTTTAGATCCACCAGGTATAATATTTTGTTCAAAGAGTTCTTTTGTTCCATCAATAAATGGAATATTATTATAGTTTATTTCTGAAGATACATCACTAGCTAAACACATTTCTAATAAATGTCCTAACAAGCCATATCCAGTTATATCAGTACAGGCATTTATTTTGTAGTTAAGCATAGTATTTGATGAGTTTAAATTTAAAGTTTTCATTACTTTATTTGCTTCTTCAATTATACTTGTTGATACAATGTTTTTTTTAATTGCAGTTGATATTATTCCTGTACCAAGTGGTTTTGTTAAAACAAGACAATCACCAGGATAAGCACTGTCATTTGTTTTTAAGTTATATTTATCAACTTCACCCGTTACAGCCATACCAAATTTAATTTCATTATCTTTAATAGTGTGACCACCTAAAATAGGTATTCCTGCTTTGTCAGCAATAAATTGTCCACCTTTTAAAATTTCAGTTAAAATGTCAATTGGAAGCTTGTCTTCAGGAAATGCAGCTACATTTAGAGCGAATAAAGGTTTACCACCCATTGCATAGATATCAGACAAAGAGTTGGCTGCTGCAATCTGACCAAACTCAAAAGGATCATCAACAATTGGGGTAAAAAAATCGACTGATTGCAATAAAAGTTTTCCATTAGATAGTTCATATACTGCAGCATCATCAGCTGAATTGTAACCTATTGTATATTTAGCTTTAAAACTTTGTTTTAAATTTCCCAAAACTTGAGTAAGATTTTTTTTGCTTAATTTACAAGCTCATCCAGCTCCAGAGCTAAATTCTGTAAGTTTTATGTTTTTTGACAAAATAATTCCATTATTATAAAAAGTTTAAAAATATAGACAATAAATGTTGTTTTATTATTGTTATGAAAATATAATTTAATTAATTTTGAGTACATAAATTTAAAAATATTAACATATATAAATAAAATAATAATGCCCGATAACAAACAAAACAAAAATATACAAGATTTAGAAGTCGTCACCATTCGCTTTGCAGGTGATTCGGGAGACGGTATGCAGCTTACCGGTAATCAGTTTACTGATAATACTGCCATTTTCGGAAATGATTTAGCAACTTTTCCAGATTTTCCAGCAGAGATACGTGCTCCCGCCGGAACATTAGCTGGGGTAAGTTCTTTTCAGTTGCAGTTTAGTAGTGAAGATGTTCATACTCCTGGAGATAAATTAGATGTTTTAGTTGCAATGAACCCCGCAGCTCTAAAGGTCCACTTAAAGGATTTAAAAGAAAATGGTATACTAATTATAAATGAAAATAATTATACTAAAAGAAATTTTAAGCTTGCTGGATGGGATGAAAATCCTTTAGAGTCCGATATTTTAAAACCATATAGGTTAGTAAACGAAAACATGACAAAATTAGTCAGTTTAGCGCTAGAAGATATGGGGTTAGGTGCAAAAATAGTTTCAAGAAGTACAAACATGTTTGCCTTGGGTTTAGTGTATTGGCTTTATGAAAGAGATTTTAACACAACGATTGATTTTCTCAAGAAAAAATTTGGTAAAAAACCAGAAATTATTGAAGCTAATACCAGAGCTCTTAAAGCAGGTTATAATTATGGTGACACTATAGAAATTGTTAAGACTACGTACAAAGTTCCACAGGCCAAGTTTGAAAAGGGTACGTATAGGAATGTAATGGGTAATAATGCGACTGTTTTAGGTTTGCTTGCTGCTTCAGAGAAATCTGGGATTGAATTATATTATGCAGGATATCCAATTACACCAGCCAGTGATATTTTGCACGGTTTGGCAGCTAGGCAGGATTTTGGAGTTAAAACTTATCAAGCTGAGGATGAAATTGCAGCTATATGTTGCTGTTTAGGCGCAGCATATACTGGAAATTTAGCTATAACTGCAAGTAGTGGACCTGGAATTGCTTTGAAGGGTGAAGCATTAGGTTTAGGTATAATGACAGAGTTACCTATTGTTATAATCAATGTTCAAAGAGGCGGTCCTTCTACGGGTTTACCAACAAAAACTGAGCAGTCTGATTTATTGCAAGCAATGTATGGAAGAAATGGAGAAGCACCATTAGCTATAGTTGCGGCATCTTCACCATCAGATTGTTTCAATGCCGCTTTTGAAGCATGTAGAATTGCATTAGAGCATATGATTCCAGTTATGCTTTTAACAGATGGTTACATTGCAAACGGTTCTGAACCTTGGAACATACCAAATTTGGATAAATTACCAAAAATAAATAATAATTTAGTGACTGCTTCAGACGAGAACTTTTTACCATACAAAAGAGACAAAAAAACTATGGCAAGACCTTGGGCTATTCCAGGAATAACGGGATTAGAGCATAGAGTTGGTGGTTTAGAAAAAGAAGACAAAACCGGTAATGTAAGTTATGATAGTGAAAATCATCAACATATGACAAATGTAAGACAAGCGAAAGTTGATGCTATCGCAGAAACTATTCCACTCCTTGAAACATTTGGAGATTCTAGTGGAAGCTTACTTTTAGTGAGTTGGGGTGGAACGTTTGGATCTGTTAGATCAGCTGTAGTTCACGCTAGAGCGAACAATTTTTCTGTTTCTCATATTCATATAAGACATATAAATCCGTTTCCTAAGAATTTAGGTGAAATATTACTAAAATTTGAAAATATTTTAATACCTGAATTGAATGCAGGACAACTCTCAATTATTTTAAGGAATAAATACCTAGTTGATTCTGTTGGATTAAACAAAGTTGAGGGTAAACCGTTTACAACTGAAGAAATATATAACAAAATTTTAGAAATAATAGGAACTAATAATGCCTGAAGAAACAATGCAAAAACTAAGAAAAAAAGATTTTGAATCTGATCAAGATGTAAAATGGTGTCCTGGTTGCGGTGATTACATGATTTTAGCTCAAGTTCAAAAAGTTTTTCCAGAGCTTGGAATAAAGAAAGAAAATTTTCTGGTAGTTTCAGGTATTGGTTGTTCTAGTAGATTTCCATATTATATGAATACATATGGTTTTCATTCTATTCACGGAAGAGCTCCTGCTATTGCTTCTGGGGCCAAATTGGCAAATCCAAATTTAGAAGTTTGGATGGTTACTGGTGACGGAGATGCAATGAGTATTGGAGGAAATCACTTCATTCACTTATTAAGAAGAAACTTAAATATCAATGTACTATTATTCAATAATAGGATTTATGGTCTAACAAAAGGTCAATATTCACCTACATCAGAAGAAAATAAGGTAACATACTCGACGCCTGCTGGTTCTGTTGATTTTCCATTTAATCCGCCAAGTCTTGCTCTTGGAGCTGGAGGAACATTTATTGCTAGAACAATTGATCGAGAGTCAAAGCATCTACAGTCAATTATAAAAGAAGCTCAACTGCACTCAGGAACTTCATTTGTTGAGGTTTATCAAAATTGTAATATTTTTAATGATGGAGCTTTTTCTGATTTGACAGACAAAGAGATAAAAGCAGAAACTCAACTGATTTTAGAAAATGAAAAACCAATGATTTTCGGTAAAGATTCTAACAAGGGAATACGTTTAGATGGTTCTAAGCCGGTTGTTGTTGAGATTGGTAAAAATCATTCAATTGATGATGTCCTTGTTCATGATACTAGCGATAAAGTTTTAGCGATGATATTAAGTGAGTTAACATATGATGCTAACTTTCCAACACCTTTAGGAGTCATTTACAAAGAAGATAAACCTACCTATGAGCAAATGTTAATAGATAAGATTGACACTGCTACTAAGAGTCGAAAAATTGAATTACAAGAATTAATTAAAGGTACTAATACTTGGAAAGTCTCTTAATTAATTATTTTGTCAAATAAAAATAAAATAAAGAATCATTCTTGGATAAAGGTGTTAACTAACACCTTTATTTTTTTTATTGGCTTATCAATAATTCTATTCATTTCATTATTAGTAATATCTAAAGATCTACCCTCTTTAGAACAATTACAAAAATTTGATCCAGAAACTATATCAAAAATTTATTCAGCTGATGGAGTTTTATTAAAACAATTGTATACTCATAAAAGAGATGTTGTTTTGATCAGTAAAGTACCAAAATATTTAAGAGAGTCTTTATTAGTTATGGAAGATAGAGATTTTTACAATCATTCTGGGTTTAGTATAAAAGGAATTTTTCGTGCAATAATTATTGATGTTATGACATTAAGTACAAGGCAGGGAGCTAGTACAATCACACAACAATTGGCTAGAAACATTTACAATATTATAGGTTTTGAAAAAACAATAATTAGGAAAATTAAAGAAATCCTAACTGCTATTCAAATTGAAAAAACATATACAAAATCTGAAATTATGGAAATGTATTTAAATTCAGTTTATTTTGGTCACGGAACTTATGGTGTTCAGGCGGCATCTAAATTTTATTATGGTAAGGATGTTTCAGAATTGTATATTGATGAAGCAGCATTATTAATTGCAATGTTACCTGCGCCTGCTAGATATTCACCATTAAAATATCCAGAAAGAGCAATATTTAGAAGAAATCTTGTTTTAAAACAATTAAAAACAAATGGATATATTGATGCAGAAACTTTTGATATTGCTACAAAAAAAGAGTTGTTAAATAAAAAAGATGTAAAAAAAGAAAACTATGCAAATTATTTTACAGAATATGTAAGAAGAGAACTAGAAAAAATTGATGAGGATTTAAATGTTGATTTATATCAAGACGGATTAATGATTTTTACAACTTTGGATACCAGAATTCAAAATGAGTTTAATAAAAATTTTGAGAAATTTTTAAAAAAAAATCAAAAAATCTTATTTAATGATATTAAAAATAATGAAGAAAAGTTTAATAAGATTTTAGAAATAAATAAAATAGAATCTGATTCACTATATAAAATTATTGATAGTCTTGATGTTATTCCTAAGGATCATAGGAATGAATTACTTGTTCAGGGTTCTGGTATAATTATGGATTCCAATAATGGTTATGTTTTAGGATTGATTGGTGGAAGACAAGAAGCAAATTATGTTGATCATTTTAATAGAGCTACACAAGCTAAAAGACAGCCTGGTTCTGTTTTTAAACCGTTTATTTATATGACAGCATTTGAAAATGGATATAAGCCTACAACTGAGTTATTAAATCAACCCTTGGTAGTCTTTATTGATGATACAACTCAATGGAATCCGCAAAATCATGATGGATCTACAGGTTTATTGACCACATTGAGAGATGGCTTAAAAAGAAGTTTAAATTTAATTTCAGTAAGAATTGTTCAAGAGCTAATAAAGCCAATTGATGTTAAAAGAAATGCAAAAGCATTTGGATTGAGTACGCCAATCAGAGCGTTTGATGCAATTGCTTTAGGAACATCAGAAGTAATACCTATTGAGATGGTATCAGCATATTCTACAATTGCTAATAATGGCATTTATAAAAAACCAATTGTTATTACTAAAATTAAAAATAGATTTGGTAAAACTATTTGGGAATATACTCCAACACATAAGGAAATAAAAAATGAATCTATTATTTACCTGGTAAGAGATTTAATGAAATCTGTAGTTGACAAGGGAACAGGTTCCTCTATTAGATGGAAGTATAAATTTAATTCTCCTGCAGCGGGTAAAACTGGTACAACAGATAGTAAAACAGATGCTTGGTTTGTTGGTTTTACACCTCAAATAACTATGGGTGTTTGGGTAGGTATGGACAATCCTGCCATTTCACTTGGTAAAAAACAGTATGGTTCATCAGCAGCCTTACCAGTTTGGGCAACAACCATGAAAGACATTTATGAGATTGGAGAATTCCATACTACGAATAATAATATTATAGAATTAGAAAAAAGTTTAGATTGGTCCCAACCTTCTGGAATTACTAAGATTGATATTTGCTCAGATACATACAATCAACCTACAGATTGGTGTCCGATTAAAAATGAAATTTATTTAAAAGAATATAAACCATTAAAAAAATGTAGTAAGCATTCTAACCCATTTTCTAGATTTGGAAATTAGATATCAATAAGTTTTAGATCAACTGATAATTTACTTTCAATTTTTAGAAATTGATTTTCAATAAAGTTAATACTAATGCTTTTAGGTATTTTTATTTCACCTTCAATTTCAAATAAATTGATCCCTGTAACAGGCGCTTGTGTTACGTTACTGTTTAAATTTTGAATATTTATTCTGTGTTCTGAAAAAAAGTTAGTTAAATGATATACTAGTCCTTCGTTGTCGGCTCCTTTTAAAAGAAATTTTTTAACTTTAAATTCAGAAGATTGATCTGTTTTCTTAAATTTGTTTTTTATGGTAAATATCAAATCTTGATTTGATAAAATTTTTTTTATTTCTGTCTGATTTAATAAAGTTGATATTGATAAAATAATTGCAAAATGATCACCTAATTTTATCATTCTACTTTCATTTATATTACTACCTGAATTAGTAATTTTTTTACTTAAACTAGATACTAAACCAATTTTATCTGGACCATTAGCAAAAATTATAAACTCATTCATTTTATTTTCTTCATTTATTTGAGATGTTCAATTTTGATAATTTAAGATTATGGATTTTTTTAGTAAATCATAGCCTTTTGAAAGTTTAATTTCATTAGAGCAAAATATTTTAGCTAGTCTATCTCCTTTTTTAAAATTAGAATTACATTTTTTATAAAATAAAATTCCAGCAGAGTTATCTAAAATATCTAATTTATTCTTTCTTCCAGCTCCAATTTCTATTAGAGAATATCCTATATCCTTTGTTTTCATAGATTCAATACATCCGTCTTTCTCAGCATAAATGTATTTAAAAAATTTTGGCTTATTAGTTTTTTGATCATACAGTGTATCAATTTCTCCAGATTGAGAATGAACCATGTCATGAAACTTTTTCAAAGCTGATCCATCTTCAATAACTTGATTAATTTTTTTTTGAGGATCCGAAATTTTTAATTTTTTTAAAGTATTAATTGCTAAAAAATTAACAATTTTCATTAAATCTCTTGGTCCTCGACCTTTTAAACATTCAATTGATTCTTGAATTTCACACCATAATCCGCACGAATTTCC
>Ga0163109_10004210_pt1 | contig 10947 bp, 6 predicted proteins | sample CRUFie1St13metaG_FD_108704 | JGI IMG/M metagenome (GOLD analysis project Ga0163109, IMG submission 108704) | Marine microbial communities from the Costa Rica Dome - CRUD Field 142mm St13 metaG | ecosystem: Environmental > Aquatic > Marine > Oceanic > Photic zone | place: Costa Rica: the Eastern... | reverse complement strand
TTGCAATCGTAGTTGGTGCTAAAATTTTAGGTCTTTTATTAAAATTAAGAGCTTTATTTTCTCTTGGTCGTAGTTTAGGTAGAAGACTAAGTAATCTATTTGGAAAAAACGGAAAATTCAAACCAGGTGGACCAGATTTTTGTAGAGGTGTAGTTGCTTGTGTCCTTAATAACTTACCACAAATAGTTTCGGCCATAGCAGCAAGTGTTCTTTTCTTAAATCTATTTAAACCAAAACTTAATATTCCTGACAGGGGTCCAATACCGAACCCAGATCCAGTCCCTGTTCCTACACCGCCAGCTCCAGGAGGAGGAGGAGGACAACAACCAATAGAACAACCAGTAGAACAACCAATAGGAACAGCTCCAGGCGATGATCTTTTTAATTATCAAGTTCCAGATTTTATAAAATTTTTCTCAGAAATACCCAGACCAGATTATACAAATGCACTGAGTGATAAGTATAATGAGATTCTTACAATTCTTTCGGTATTTGGACCAGCACTTGGGGTTGGTGCTCTATCTGCGATACCCGGAATATCCAATCTAATAAAATCACCAGTAAAGGCACCACCAGTTCAAACACCAGGACCAGGAAGACCAGGTAAACAATTTGGTCCAAATAATCCAGATGGAACTATAAATCCCGGAAGATTGCTTAATCAACCTACTACTGCAAAACCAACTCCTTCTAAGTCTTCAACTAGGATTCCTTATGATTCACCAATAGCAAAAACTGAATTGTTTAAGGTCATCCGTCAGCAATATACTAACCTTAGATATCAAGGTCTTAGCGTTGAGGATGCTACTGCTAAAATAATGAGGCAATTTGGTAAGACGGATGTACTTGAAGCCCTTTCCAAGGGATCAATTGGTTTAAGTGGAGGTGGAACAATACCTGGTAAAGGACCAGAAAATGTTGATAGTGTTTCGGCAATGCTTGCACCTGGAGAAGAAGTTATTAAAACATCATCTGCAAATATTTTCCGTCCCGTATTGAAGGATATTAATAATAATGCAGGAAGATTATTTTTAGCATTTAAGAATGGTGTTGAACAACAGGCAAGAAACCTTGGATTGCAACAAGAAGAAACTAATAGATCTATTTCACTATTCAAAGAATTTTCTGATCTCATTAAAAAACAGATTATGATATTAAACAAGGAAAAAATTGAAGAAGATGGTGGATTTATGACACTTCTTCTCTCAACGTTTGGTTCTCGTCGACAAAACCCTAATATTAGGGTAAGTAATACTACTAATGTTGGATCGGATAATGATAATGATAATAACATCCAATTACTGAATCATGTGAATAATTTGAATAATGATGTGGGTGACGAAGATGCTATCAATGCTAGAACTAGAGCACTTATCGAAGAGGATCGACGTTTAAGTGGTATAAAACCTAAACCCAGACGAGAATTAGATGTATACGGTTTACACAGGAATAATAATAAAAATACTGGAGAAGGATCAACTCATATTTTAAATATGAATGTGCCAGGACAGGTTATTGATGCAAGAAGACAAGAAATGGCACAACCAACAGAACAACCAACAGAATCTTCATCTTCTAATATTATAATTGCACCTACAGATCCTGATAATCCATTCTTTGGTAGAACATTTTCTGCATATGGGATTGAATAATGATTGAATCTGGAATAAAAACTTTAAAAATAAATGCTGTAAAGATCAATAAGACTCTTGCTGAAGGCAACAAGAGTATGAAAAAACTTCGTGCCGAAGAACAAACACTGTTTAAAATTCAAAAAACAAAATTAAAAGCAAGAAAGAGAGAAGAAATTGTAGAAGGTCGTAGAGAAAAACGTGTAGGTGGAATAATCAGAAGTAAAGTTATTAATCCTGGTCTGAGTTTTATTGATAAGTTAAAAGATTTCTTTTTATTACTTGGTGCTGGAATTTTAGTAAACTCTTTACCTGCTATTATTGCACGTATAAATCAATTTTTTGAAGATAATGAAGGACTTATTAATAACATTAAATTTATAGTTGGTGAGATTGGTAAACTCTCAATGATGTTTATTGAAATTACTCAACAATTAAGTCCAAAAGAAGAAAAAGAAGTACAAGCTAATTTGGATGAACTGAATAAGTTTTTGGATGGAACAAATTTAAGTGAAATCGATGACTCTATCAAGGATTTAAAAGATGTTGATAGTCAACTAAAAACAACACCACAAGAACCTTTGGGATCTCTCCCAGTTAATCCAAATCCAACTCCTGCTGCTCAAGCAGCACCTACACCAATAAATTCTGTATCCAAAAAACCAGTTCAAGTTGCTGGATTTAATAATGCAGTAAAAGAAGTGAATAAAGTCATTAGTAATTCCAATTATCCAAAGAATAAGAAAGTTTTTCTTCCTGGTGTTGGATATATTTCTAGAATTGCAGGTGCATTTGGATCATCAACCATCAAATATGAAACTCCAGAAGCAGTTCAAATGACAAAAGATGAGTTTCTTCTCCAAGCAAGATTTGTTGAAGAAACCATAAAAGGATATTCTATCGGTGGAACTATTAAGGGGTCATCATATGGTACAAAAAATGACCTTAATCTTGATACCAAACCAATAGTAAGTTCAAAAATTGATTCGTTTGGTATTTTTCAAAAGTCAACGGTAGAAGAGGCAAATGATTTAGGTGAAAAGACTAGATCAAATAATATTTTGGATGATTTGGTGGAAAATATCTCAAAATTATTTGATCTACAAAATGCTGATGATGATGATGATGGTAATAGTAGACCACGTAATCGTAATCCGTTACAGCTACCACGTAATCGTAATCAAGGTGGTGGACCATATCAAAGACCACCAACGAGATCACAACAAAACGCTAGAAATAGAAGAGCAGTTACGTTTTTAGGACGTGTTGGTTTACCGCAACTTCCTGCAACTGGAACAATACGTGATGATGGTATGGGGCAGCATTATGGTGATGGTAGAGATGATGATGGTGATGGAATAATAGATAGATATCATGCTGGTCAAGACTATGATATTTCTGGTAATGAACCATTTTATTCTAGAATAGGTGGTGAAGTAATATATGCGGGAGATAGTGGAGGTGCTGGTGGATATGGAACAGGTTATGGTAATGTTGTTGATATCTATAATAAAGATTTAAATGTAACAGAAAGGATTGCTGAGGGAAAAACAATTTTGGTGAAGAAGGGTGATATGGTTTCCGCAGGAGATCCAGTTGTTCGTGGTGAAGATCTAAGACCTGATGGAAAAGCAAGAACTGGTGTTATTCATTATGAAATTCGTGATGGTAAAGCAGGACCTGGTGCAAGTTTTCAAGGAACAAAAGATCCAGTCGAATTTTTAATCGATCAAAACAACAAATATTTGCAAAATTTAAGCGTGATTCCTAATATAGATAGATCTGTAATTACATCAATGCAATCACCTGAGGATACTTCTAATTCTACAACAATTCTGCTTATAAATCGCGATAATATTTTAGTAACTTAGAGGTAAAAATAAATGGTAAGAAACTGGGCAAGACCTGCATCAATAACCGAATTATCAATAGGCGTTAATAATATTACTCAAGGACAGAGTGCTGATCTTTCTGGTGGTTTTTTGGGATTTAAATATTATGAGTCAATCCTATCACCACATATTACTGCAAAATTACTGATAATTGATACTGGATATTCTGTAACTGCTGGTGTTGGTGAGAGATCATTAAATTTACTTTCTTTATCAGAAGAATTGGTTGGTAATAGAGTAAATATATCCCTTCAAAATGGATCTGGAAATATTTTTAATTCAGATTCTCTATTGGATGATTTAGAACCAGAAGAACTAGCCAAATTAGAATTTAATGCCACATATCCATTAGAGATAACTTCAGTCTCGAATGTTATAGCAAAAGATAAAAAACAAATTTTAGCACTTAATATGTCTTCAGAACCAGGTGCAAGAGATGCAACAATTAGAGTTGATAAACAATATACTGGAAAAATTTCAGAGACTGCAAGAGCAGTTTTAGTTAATACTATTGTAGATGGAGGATTGGAGGTTCCAGCAACAAAAGCACCAAATACTTCGGCACATTTTACAGAAACAAAATTTCCATCTACTGATTATGGTAATGGTAGATCTCCTTTTGAATTTATATTAGATCTATGTCATCAAGCAGTTCCAGTAACTCCAGCAAATGCTGCTCCTGGATTTTTTATTTTTGAGACACAAGATGGATTTTACTTTAAGGGAGTGGATGACTTATTATCAGGAACAACTTATCCAATTGCATATGTTTATAGAGATGTTGCAACTTTCTGTGAGCAAAGTAATTTTAGAATATTAGCATATGAAATAATAAAACCATCAGGTAATTTATATTCACAACAAAATGCTGGAATAAGATCTAATAATATTTTTTACAATCCAGCAACTTCTGAATCTAAACAAATTGTCATTGATGCAAATGATAAAATTTTAAAAAAGTTAGGTTCTGAGGAGTTAAATGATATCTATGATGGAAAAGGTCCTTTTTCTCAAACCCATTTTCATGTATTAAATTCGGGTAACTTTTCTGTTGGTATTGGAACTACGGTCAATATTGATCCTGAATTATGGTATGCTGCAGGAAGAATGAGATATAATCTCATCTTTTCAAGAATGATTGGTATGGTTGTTCCATGCAATCTTGAGTTGCGGGCAGGTATGATTATTGAATGTTTCTTTCCAGCATTGACAGATACACCACAAGAAGGTGTTTCTGATGAAAAAATGAGTGGTAAATATTTAATTGTTAACTTAGCACATGATTTTAATTCAGATGGACAGATTGGATCATTGACGCATTTGACATTAGTTCGTGATACTGATGGTGTATATACTTTAGATGAGGGTTAATAAATGAATAACGGTTTCTTTGGAAAGAGTCCCAAATTTTGGATGGGACAAGTTCCACCAAATCAAACTACAAATAAAACTGATGAGAATAGGTGGGGAGATCGTGTCAAAGTTAGAATTTTTGGGTATCATGCTTCAGAAGGAACAAAATTACCTGATGATAAACTTCCTTGGGCAGTAATTCTTCGTCCAACCTCACATGGATCTCTAAATAAAACATCGACTGGTATTGTTGGTGGTGAATTTGTTTTTGGATTTTTCCTAGACGAAAAATGCACTGAACCAGCTATTCTTGGTGTTATGACGAGAACTGGTGCTGATATTGATATTTCTGTTGAGGAAGCAATAGAACAAAAAAGTACAGGGTTCAAGAGAATTGATCCATTTCATGGAAACATACAACCATCCAGTTTTCAATTAGCAGCTGGAGAATCGTCAAATTCACAAGAACTTCCTGAGATACCATTACAAGATTTTCTTAAGAAAAATCCAAATTCATAATAACTATGACAACTCAATCTAACGCATTAATTGATGAAACCTCCAAGGGAGGTGCAGAAAAATCTGATGAGAAATATGGTATTAAATACTACCAAACTGTTGCGTGGAATCTTGAGCAGATAGCGAAGCAAGAAGTTTATTCTACGGGTGATCCTTGTGGTGGTAAAGGTGAATTATCAGAAATAAGTATAAATCTACAAAAACTGTTTGTATTTTTGCGTGGGGTACAAAAATATGGTAATTTTTATATTAATGGGGCAATTAATAAAGTTCAAAATATAAAAAATACAATCAGTTCTATTACTCGTGCTATTGCTGGTGTTCTTAAATCATTAGTTCAGAGATTGAGAAATTGGATTTTGAATAAGTTAAAAGAACTTATTATTCAAGCACTTGAATTTATCATGACCAATTTTTTAAGAACAATCAAAGAATCGATTGTTGCTGCTATCATTGATCAAATTTTTTGTTCTTTTGAAAAGATTATCGCTGGATTGTTTGGTTTAGTTGGAGATTTTTTATATTCATTAATTGGGCAAATTATCCAGACACCTTTCTGTGCTGCACAAAAGTGGGTAAATGCTCTAATTAATCGTTTAGTTGATGATATTGATAAAGCTTTAGAACCAATTTTTGATAAAATTAATGATATTCTTGGAGGAGTTGGTAAAATATTTGGATCTGTTTCTTCTGCAATTGATACTATCTTAGGATTTCAGGGTTTTCTCTGTGGTGGTCCAGAATGTCCAGAAGTAAAGGCGTTTTCGTTGCAAGGATGGGGCGGACCATCTAAAACAGAACAAGATAATTTTTCAAATTTCAATTTTGGTATTTCGCCAAGTTTTGCTGGAGAAATTACTAAAAGTGCAGATGACGCACTGGATGATTTCTTTGGTCCTGAGGGTAATCAAGCACAATCACCAGGTGAGTGCTACACTGGAAATTTTGAATGTGGAATACCTCAAGTTGTAATATTTGGTGGTGGTGGATCGGGTGCTGTTGCTCAAGCAGTTGTTAATAGTGTTGGTCAAGTTATTGGAACTAACTTACTGAATGGTGGATCTGGTTACAAGTCACCACCATTTGTTCAAATTGTTGACCCAGCTGGTTGTGGATCAGATGCTAGTGGTTTTGCTGTTATGGGAACTGATGATGATGGATATGATAATGGTGAAGTTGATGGTATCATCATAACCAATCCTGGAACTGGTTATGATGATACTTATAATGGTGGTGCGCCAACTATAACATCATTTTATGGATCTCCTAATCCATTAACAGTTAATAATTCGGTAACCTTGAATTGGAATGTTATTAATGCTGATGAGGTTTCCTTACAAATGGTGGGATATACTGATTTACCACTAGTTGGAAATGCTACACTTCCTATTATGGAAAGTGATGTTAGTTTTGGACCACAAGAACCTCAGACAACAAAAATATTTACTTTAAAAGCAACTAAAATAAATACGGCATCTGCACCACAAGTAGTTGAAAAAACTCTTATTATAACTGTCAATCAAGAAGGAGAAACTACAGAAGTTGTTAGTAATAATGCCCCAATAATTGATTCATTTGTAGCATCAAACACAAATGTTACACCTGGACAACTTGTTTTATTAAGTTGGGAAACACAAAATGCAGAAACTGTTTCCATATCTGGAGCAGAAGGAGTTGATTCGTTACCACTTAATGGATCAGTAACTACGGTAATACCAAATAATCTTAATTTTCCATCAGATGGTTCTGGTGTTTCATTAACTTATACATTAACTGCAGAAAATGATAATGGTATAGAATCTCAAAATTCAGGTTCTATTATACAAACAACATCACAATCAGTTATTCTCACAGTATCTCAGGGCACTCCTGCCATTTCAACACCAGTAGGATCTGGAGATGGGACTGGTGGTGATGGAACTGGTGGTAGTGGAACTAGTGGTGGAAATACTGCTGATGATACTACAGGTGGTGGTGGAACTAGTAGTGGTGGTGGAAATGTTATAGGTGGAGGCAATAGTGCAGAGGATAATGGAAGTAACACCATATCTGGAAGTGATGGATCAAATAATACAAGTGGAACTGGAAATAATGATGCTGTTGCCGTCATTGATACTGTAGATATTATTGATACTGGAATTGGTTATTCTGATGGTGATACAATAACCATTGATGATGGTGATGGTGGAGTATTTGATATTGATACAAATCAATTGGGACAAATTGTTGGATTTAGTGTTATTGAAACAGGATATGGGTATACGAAAATTCCAAATGTAAATATTTCTAGTAGAGGAGGTGGATTAGGTGCTTCATTTAGAGTAAATCTTAAATTTATACCTATCAATGAATTTTTATCAACTGGTAAATTTGTAGATCCAAATAAACTTGTTGAGGTTATTGATTGTGTAGGAAGTACAAGACCTAAAGTTGGATATGTAAATGGAACCCCATATTCAGGTCCTTTCCACATTCATAAGAGAGCAGATGGAACAACAGTTAAAATGGTTGGTCTCAACCATAAGAATGAATATCATGAGACCATCTATGATACGATTCAGGAAAGTTTGGGAGTAATTAACCAGAGAGTTGTGCAACCACGAGAATCTAGAAATATTAGTTCTTCAACCTTTACATCTACTACTACATCTACTACACCAACTACAGTTTCTACTACTACATCCGCAACATCTTCACCTGCATCATCTTCGACGGAATCATCTTCATCTAGTAGTTCTCCTTCATCTAGTAGTAGTTCTTCTTCTAGTAGTTCTAGTAGTTCTTCAGGATCTAGTGGCAGTGGATCATCAGGTAGTAGTTATGGATATTGATAATAAATATTTAAAAATCTGATATTCAATGTCAAACGCACCTGATCATACTATTACAGCAAATCCACATGCCTTTGTACATTGTGGAGCTGTTACACATGAAGGAATTGATGATAAAAGGGATTTAACTGTTATTACTTCATCTAATAATTCTATAATTCACTATAAGAATGGAAACAAGAATGAAAGGATTCAGGGAAATAGTTCAGAAGTAGTTGGTATTAGTGGTGATAAGACACAAAAAGGCGCTAAAGCAAAATCAATCGTTGCTCAATCTGGAGACATTCATATAGATGCAGAAAATGGGGATATTTACTTAAAAGCCAAAAATATTTACATGCTTGCTTCTGATGAAGGCAACGGAACAGGTAACATCATGGCTACGTGCAATGGATATTTGCAATTATCTACTGGTGGTGAGTTTAGAGTTGGTGCAGGTAGAATGTGCTTTGTAACTAATAGTAATATGAATTTTGTAGGTCAAATGATGGTTACTGGTGGTATGCATAAGATTGGAGCTAGTGGTTCTGTGGCTAGTGCAGGATTTTTGAAAAATATCCTTTCAGGAAATTGGGCAGACATTGTCAAAGCAGTTACACAATCTTGTAAATAGGAGGAAATAAAATGTTTGATAATCTACAACTTGGAGCAATTGATATAATGTCACCACTTGGTGGTGGTGCGTTACAACTACCCATTGGTCTTTGGGAACCAGGATCACTTTCAGCACATAAGGGACACTTTGGTGCAGGATCTACTGTAATTCCATTTACTGCTTCACTAGTTGCTGGACCTGCACTTGGTGTTACAAGTCCACTAACTTTTAATTCAATTGGGTTGAATAATCATGTTGGAATCTATAATATAACAGGTTCTGAGATTATAACCGGTTCTAATATAAAATTGGGTGCTTTAGAAGCAGCATATAATGCTGTTAAAGAAAATGTTACTGGATTATTATCTAATACTGTTCCAAAAAAAACCGATACAGCTCCAACCATATCTTGCTTAGCTGCAAAAGGAGTTTTAGGTGGATTCTGGACTTATAAAGGCACAGAAGTTTCATCTGAACCCGATAATACTTCTGATATTAGATTGAAAAAAAATATCAAAAGACTTGATGATTCATATTGTTTAAATAAAATTATGGAACTAAACCCAGTTTCATATGATTGGAGAGAGGACAGATTACCTTCTGGATTCTTAAATGATCATCGTGATGAAAATGAAGTGTTAAAAAGACAAATTGGTTTAATTGCACAGGAAGTTGAAAAACATATTCCAGAAATATCTGCATTTAAAATAATTAATAAAAAACAATATAAATCAATAAGATATGGTAGACTTACAGCATTGCTAGTTGGTGCATTACAAGAGCAACAAAAAGAAATTAATAGTTTAAAAGAAAGAATTACTGTATTGGAGAATTAATAGAATGACAATTGATAATTCACTTAGAAGACAAGGAATAAAACTTCTTGAAGATGAACAGAATGAATTAGATGGTGCCTTTGATCCACAATCTACAGAAAGAGCACCCGAAGCACTTGTCTTTGATAAGATTGAACAGACTGAAGATGGAACTTGGTCAAAAACACAATATACACCAAAGGAAACTTTTTATGATGAAAATGTAGTCTCTGATAAAGAAAGAGAAACGAAAGATAAAGCAGAGGTTCTTCGGAGACTCTGTGGGGAAGTTGATAATAAAATTATACGTCTCAATAATGAAATTAATGAGAAAAAGCAATTAATTGTAGATTTATCAACGGAAGCATTGAACCGTAATTGTAGTCCTGGAATTGCACAGAGTGTTGGTATGCCTGGTGTTACAACATCATTATACGTAAGTAGTGCTATTAATAATGATGTTGAATTTGTAAAAATATATGAAAAAATGGCAGGACCTGGTTATGATCCTGGTGCAGAAAATCCATTTGATCCAGATAGTCTTGTAATATTAAATTCATCTTATTCTGGATATGGATATAAAAATGTAAGAGATAATAAAGAAATGTTTGTTGGTTCAGGAACAACAACTGGTATTAATATTGATGGTAGTGGGGCAGGCATTGGTACTGGAAGATTTGATATTTCAAAAACAGCTGCAGATCATGCTGCAGGAACTCCGCTTGTTGATTATAGTTATCCTGGAGCAGGTGTTGCTCCTGCAACTGATACATCGTTAACAGGTGCTGCAGCACAAAATAGATGTGTTGCCATTGCGTCAAGTATTACTACGATTTATGAAGAAATTATAGCAATAAGACAGAATAGAGATTCTCTTCGTAATGCACTTAATACTGTCAAAGAAAATAAATCTGAAAAAGAATTAACTCACTGGGGAATGCAGAATACTAGAAATGAGGTTAATATAAGAAAAAATAAAAACAAAACTGCAATTACAGCTATTACTAATCTAGATGTTCAGGAAGATGGCATTCCTCTACCAGAAGGTCTTCAACTTGATTTGGATGCCTCTAATAATTCATCATACTATGGATCTGGCACTCTTTGGTATGATCTAGCAGAGGGGGAAGATGCTTCTGGAACTGCTATTCCTGGTAATGATGCTGACCTTGGTGGAGGAGCAGAATCTCACTTTATTGATGATCCCATTTCAGATGAAAGAAATCGTTTTGATTTTGATGGCGTAGATGATCATGTAAATATCAATGTTCCCAATATTTCTGCTACTGCACCTATCGTAACTGTAGAAGT
>Ga0163109_10004206_pt1 | contig 10951 bp, 8 predicted proteins | sample CRUFie1St13metaG_FD_108704 | JGI IMG/M metagenome (GOLD analysis project Ga0163109, IMG submission 108704) | Marine microbial communities from the Costa Rica Dome - CRUD Field 142mm St13 metaG | ecosystem: Environmental > Aquatic > Marine > Oceanic > Photic zone | place: Costa Rica: the Eastern... | reverse complement strand
TGCCCGTTTCAGAGGGGTACGCAGTTGACACGGCAGATCAAGCAGTAGCGGCAGCAGAAAAAATCGGTGGAACTCGTTGGGTCGTTAAAGTCCAGGTCCATGCGGGTGGACGGGGTAAAGCAGGAGGAGTCAAGCTGGCCGATTCTCTAGACGACGTCAGGGCCTTCGCTGATCAATGGATCGGCAAGCGTCTAGTCACGTTCCAAACAGATGAAGATGGTCAGCCTGTTAGTAAGATATACGTTGAGAGCTGCACCGATATCGCGACTGAGCTCTATTTAGGGGCGGTGGTCGACAGGGGTACGAGACGTGTTGTTTTTATGGCGTCAACCGAAGGTGGGGTTGAGATCGAACAGGTCGCTGAAGAGACGCCGGAAAAGATTCTCAAAACAATGATTGATCCTTTCGTGGGTCCTCAGCCCTATCAGGGAAGAGAACTGGCTTTTAAATTAGGATTGGAAGGCAAACAGGTTCAGCAATTCTCAGCGCTTTTCATGGGGCTTGCGAAATTGTTTCACGAATTAGATTGCTCCTTATTAGAGATCAATCCGCTCGTAATTACTGAGTCTGGCGATGTTCATTGTCTGGACGCAAAGGTGAACATAGATGGCAACGCGCTGTATAGACAAAAGCCGATAGAAGCAATGAGAGATTTGAGTCAAGAGGACGAGCGTGAAGCGCAAGCGGATGAATTTAACCTCAACTATGTAGCCCTTGATGGAAATATAGGTTGTATGGTCAATGGGGCTGGTCTTGCGATGGGGACAATGGATTTAGTGAAATTGCATGGTGGAAACCCCGCAAATTTTTTGGATGTAGGTGGCGGCGCGACAAAGGAAGCAGTCGCCGAGGCGTTTAAAATTATTTTATCCGATGATTCAGTCAAGGCCGTGTTGATCAATATCTTCGGCGGCATAGTAAGCTGTGCGACCATTGCCGAGGGGATCATAGGAGCTGTCCAGGAGGTGGGCGTGACCGTGCCTGTTGTTGTTAGGTTTGAGGGCAATAACTCCGATTTAGGGAGACAGACCTTGAAAGAAAGCGGGCTAAATATAATACCGGGTGAATCTTTGGTAGATGCGGCAGAAAAGGCTGTGGCCGCAGCGGGAGGATCGAAATGAGCATACTTATCGATTCAAGTACTAAAGTAATTTGTCAAGGATTTACTGGTGGTCAAGGGACTCTGCATAGCGAACAGGCTATTGCATATGGGACCAAGCTGGTGGGAGGAGTTACTCCAGGAAAAGGCGGGACTCAGCATCTCGACCTACCCGTTTTTGATACTGTCGCTGATGCGGTAAGCAATACTGGAGCGACGGCGAGTGTCATCTATGTGCCAGCTGGTTTTTGCAAGGATTCAATCCTGGAGGCGCTTGATGCAGGGATAGAGCTTATAGTTTGTATTACTGAAGGCATACCGACCTTAGATATGTTGGCCGTGAAGGCTCGACTTGAGGTCAGTGGCTCTAGGATGATTGGGCCGAATTGTCCAGGGGTTATTACCCCTGGAGCCTGCAAAATAGGGATCATGCCCGGGGATATCCATTTAGCCGGTAAAGTGGGCATTGTCTCTCGTTCGGGCACCCTGACTTATGAAGCGGTGAAGCAAACTACTGATCGAGGCTTTGGGCAAAGCACCTGCGTCGGGATCGGAGGGGATCCGATCCCAGGGAGTCATTTTATTGACATCCTCTCTTTGTTTCAGGAGGACCCTGCAACGGAAGCTATAGTCATGGTAGGTGAGATAGGAGGTACGGCTGAAGAGGAGGCTGCGGCTTTTATCAAAGAAAATGTGACAAAGCCGGTGGTCGGTTACATCGCCGGAGTTACCGCACCGCCCGGCAAGAGAATGGGCCATGCGGGGGCGATTATAGCCGGGGGCAAAGGAACTGCTGACGATAAATTTGCCGCTCTAAACGACGCTGGTGTTAGAACTGTGCGTAGTCTGGCTGAAATTGGCGACGCTTTAGCCGACGTGACAGGGTGGACTTGAAACAGGGTTAAATTTTTAGGCTGACTTCGGCCGCCGCCCTCGTGTGTTGAAAAATAATTTATCAGCACCAGTAATATAAATCATCAAGAAAACTTAAAAGAGGATTTAAGATGGCGAAGAAAAAAGCAGAGAAAATGAATTTTCAGACGGAAGCAAAGCAGCTTCTTCAGTTAATGATTCACTCTCTTTATTCGAATAAAGAAATCTTTTTGAGGGAACTTATTTCGAATGCCTCCGATGCAATCGATAAGTTGCGCTTTGAAGCCATTGCAAATCCCGAAATGACTGAGGGCGATACAGACTTTCATATCGATGTCACTTTTGACAAAGAATCGAAGACGTTGACGATATCGGACAATGGGATCGGTATGACTCGGGAAGAAGTCATTTCTAACCTTGGCACAATCGCGAAATCTGGAACAGCCGAGTTTTTCTCGAAATTAACAGGAGACCAAAAATCCGACGCCCAACTGATTGGCCAGTTCGGGGTTGGCTTCTATAGCGCGTTTATGGTTGCCAAGAAAGTCGAGGTGGAAACTTGCAGTGCGATTCCGGGCTCAACAGGAGTGAGATGGAAGTCCTCCGGTGAGGACGAATATTCGATTGAGGATGCTAAGGATTTAAGCAGAGGGACTCGCGTTATCCTTCATTTACAAAAAGAGGCCTTGGAATTTACTGAGGACTATCGGCTGCGCTCCGTAGTTAGAAAGTATTCAGATCATATTGGCGTCCCTGTCCGGATGGTGAAGGCCGCAATAACTGGTGATGAAGAAGAGACTAAGAAGGAAGAGGAATTAGAAGCAGTTAACTCGGCGCAAGCACTCTGGACAAAGTCGAGAACAGACGTCAAAGACGATGAATACAAAGAATTCTATAAGCACATATCGCATGATTTCGATGAACCATTAAGCTGGAGTCATAACAAAGTAGAGGGGAAACTCGAATATACGAGTCTTCTTTATTTACCAAAGAAACCACCTTTTGATCTATACAACCGAGAGACTCCTAAGGGCTTAAAGTTGTATGTTCAACGCGTTTTTATTATGGATGACGCGGAGCAGTTTTTGCCACTCTACCTGAGATTTGTTAAGGGCATCGTAGACTCCAACGACTTACCATTGAACGTTTCTCGTGAAATTCTTCAAGAAGATGAAAAAGTTACGAGTATTCGAAATGCATTGACCAAGCGAGTGTTGACCATGCTCGCGGACATGGCGAAAAAAGATGGAGCAAAATACCAAGAGTTCTGGGATGAATTTGGTGAGGTGATAAAGGAGGGCATGGGAGAGGACTTCTCCAATCGGGACTCGATTGCCAAGTTACTCCGTTTCTCCAGCAACAAAAGTGGTGAGCAGGAAAAAAAGGTCGTTAGTCTGGGGGACTATTTAGGTCGCAAAGCGAAGGATCAAAAAAGTATCTACTACATCTGTGCTGAAAGCTTTGAAAAGGCCTCGCAAAGCCCTCATCTGGAGATTTTTAAGCAAAAAGATATCGAGGTTCTGTTTCTCTTCGATCGAATAGACGAATGGATGATGAGCATGCTGACCGAACATGAGGAGCATCCATTAGTTGATGTCATGCGAGGCGACGTGAAATTACCAGGAGAAACTGAAGAAAAAGATGATGAAGGTGGTTCGGAAGATGAAGCTGAACAGCATCCCTTAACCGAGAGAATCACCCCCGTTCTAAAAGACAAGGTACAGAAAGTTAGGCCCAGTAAGCGTCTTACAGATTCACCAGCCTGTTTAGTATTGTCCGACGATGCGATGGGTATCCAGATGAGAAAAATTATGGAAGCCAACGGTCAGAGCATGCCGTCAAGCAAACCATACTTTGAATTTAATCCAGATCATCCTCTCGTAAAGAGACTCGATGAAGAGTCCGATGAGGATCGATTCGGAGAATTAGTAGAAATACTTTTCGACCAAGCTAGTCTCGCGGAAGGGGGTTCCTTGCAAGATCCTGCCTCTTATGTGTCCCGTATGAATCGTCTTATGCTTGACTTGATGTCTGGTTAATCCCGGTTATCGGCAATCAATTTGGACATCTCGGTTTTAGGAGGCGGTCATTTTGGAACCGTTATAGCTCATTCCATCGCCGAAAACGGGAACCCCGTGAGTTTATGGATGAGGGACGAAAGTCGAGCTGAGACAACCCAGAAGACGCGAGAGAATTTAAAATATCTTCCTGGATTGGAGATTCATCCGAGCGTTTCAATTACCTCTGATATCAAAACCGCCGTTGAGAGCGCTTCTATGGTCTTTATTACTGTACCGTCAGCAAGTTTTGCTGAGGTCTGTGATTCGGTAAGGAACGTTGCCGATGAAAAGGCAGTATTTGTGAGTGGTACAAAAGGAATTTCGCCGAACGGTTTCAAGTTGATGAGTGAGATTACTGCGGAGACGTTGCATACATCGAATGTCGGAGTGCTGTCGGGGCCTAATTTGGCTGAGGAAATTGCTAAAGAACAACTTACAGGCACGGTTGTTGCGAGTGAGAAGAGCATTATCTGCGATCGAGTACAGGATGTTCTCCATAGCGACCGACTGAGGGTTTACAAGAGCGCTGACATTTACGGGGTTGAATTAGCTGGCGCGCTAAAAAACATCTACGCAATTATTTGCGGAATGGCTAACGGTTTTTCTGTTGGTCAGAATACGATAGGGATGCTCTTAACACGTGCCCTTGCTGAGATGAGTCGGTTTGCGGTTGCGATGGGTGGAAATCCTTTCACTTTTCTGGGTTTGGCTGGTGTGGGAGATCTTTTGGTCACTTGTTCTTCGCCTTTGAGTAGGAATTATCAATTGGGATTAAAAATCTCTCGGGGCATGTCCGTGGATGAGGCGATAGGGGAGTTGGGGCAGTTAGCGGAAGGGTTGAATACGCTAAAGTTAGTTCATTCAAAAAAAAATGATATGAATGTCTACATGCCTTTGGTTGATGGTTTGCATCGGGTTTTATTTGACGGAGACGAAATTTGGTCGGTGGTTCGGGGATTAATGGAGGCCCCGGAGGGACCAGATGTTGAGTTCGCTGATCCTTCGATTTGGCCGTCGAGATAGTAGATTGCGTCATACAGTCGAGACCGTTCTGGAGAGTGTGAGGCAGCGGCTCCAAGCACAACCCCTATTTTATGGGCATGGTACAGATAACGCGTGGGATGAAGCTGTCGCCATTGTGCTCGCTGTTTCTCATTTTCCAGATCGCAAGGAGAGCCTTCGCGAGCGAGTTTCCGACTCGCAAATGAAGGATATCGACCTGATTGTGGAAAAGAGAGTCAGGGAGCGTTTGCCTCTGCCCTACGTACTCGGGTCTTGCCAATTTATGGGCAGCACTTTTTTAGTAGACAGAGGAGTAATTATTCCAAGATCTCCTATAGGCTATTTGCTAAGAGATTGGGAATGGACTACACAGCCTGAACATATAGCCTCTGATTTAAAAGTTGCCAAAATTCTTGATCTTTGTTGCGGAAGCGGATGCTTAGGCATTCTCGCCGCCAAGAAGTTCAAAGCGGCGCAAGTGAAAATGGTAGACATCGATCCCAGAGCTGTCGCCCTGTCGAAAAAAAACATCGAGAAGCATGGCCTTTCAAGTCGGATTAAGGTCCTGAATAGGGACATTAGAGATGCCCCGTCTTTTCTTAGTGTAGCGGATTGGGACCTAATCCTATGTAATCCACCCTACGTGAGTGCGCGGGATATGGACCAATTACCTGCGGAATATCTTCACGAGCCTGAGTTGGCTTTAGCAGGTGGATTGGATGGTCTGGATTTATTTGATTCAATTTTTGAGATATCCAATCATCTGATGAGTCCAAGTGGGGTCCTTATTGGAGAAGTTGGTGGCAGTCAGGCAGCATTTTGCGAGAAATACAAAACGGTTGATTTGAGTTGGCCAGATCTTTATGGCGGGGGCGAGGGTGTCTTTTTGCTTGAACGAAACGCCTTAGATTCCCATACTTAGCGGCTTAATCCGTCTCGCAGAGAGATTTCTAAGGTAGCGAAAAGTTATGGCTGGAAACAGTTTCGGTCAAGTATTCAGGATAACCACTTTTGGTGAAAGCCATGGAGTCGCCCTTGGCGCGATTATTGACGGCTGTCCGCCCGGATTAAGTTTGAGCGAGGCAGACATCCAAAAAGATTTAGACCGGCGGAAGCCAGGGCAGTCAAAATATACAACTCAGCGCAGAGAGCCAGATCGAGTCCAAATCTTAAGTGGCGTGTTTGAGGGGAAGACAACCGGCACGCCTATTGGGCTAAAGATAGATAACGAGGATCAAAGATCGAAAGATTATTCGGAGATAAAAGATGTCTTTCGACCCGCGCATGCTGACTTCACCTATGAGAAAAAATATGGCATTCGCGATTATCGAGGCGGGGGCAGGTCCTCGGCTAGAGAAACGGCAATGAGAGTAGCTTGTGGTGCGGTTGCGAAAAAATACTTAGGGGAAAGATTAGGTATTCAAGTTTATGGTTTTTTGTCTCAAATAGGACACATACAGCCCAAATACGTCGACTCTACAGCAATAAACGAGAATCCTTTCTTTTGTGCCGACCCTGGCGCAGTCGAATCTATTGCGGAATTAATTGACTCTCTCAGACGCGAGGGAGATTCTATTGGTGCTGAAGTAACCGTTATGGCCACGGGGATGCCTATCGGATTGGGTGAGCCCGTGTTCGATAAGCTGGACTCAGATTTGGCTTCGGCTCTCATGAGCATTAATGCCGTTAAAGGTGTCGGGATTGGTGATGGTTTTTCGGTCGTGAATCAGCGCGGCAGCGAACATCGAGACGAAATGATGAAAGATGGATTCCTTTCAAATCATGCCGGAGGAACGTTGGGAGGAATTTCATCTGGCCAAGATTTGTTAGTGAAAATGGCCTTAAAGCCCACGAGTAGCATCGTCACTCCTGGTAGAAGCATCGACAAGAGCGGAGATGAGATCGAGGTCGTTACGAAAGGCCGTCATGATCCTTGCGTAGGAATTAGGGCGACCCCTATAGGAGAGGCAATGGTAGCCATGGTTTTAATGGATCATTACTTACGATATCGGGGTCAGATTGATCATGTCAATCTTGGCGAACTACAAGTAACCGAGAGTGTCGATTGAACGCTCTCAGCGTGTATCGTAAGTCCTAACTCCTGTATATGAATAGAACCTTGTACGACAAAATTTGGGACAGTCACTTCGTTGGCACTCGAAGTGATGGCAACAGCTTGCTCTACATAGATTTGCAACTTCTTCACGAGGTTACGTCTCCGCAGGCTTTCGAGGGGCTTCAAATGGCTAAACGGCCTTTATGGAGAGTTGGAGCCAATCTTGCTACGCCAGACCATAATGTGCCGACAGAGTCGAGAGAACTCGGTATGGCGGGTATCAAGGATTTGATTTCACTTGAGCAGGTAGAGACGCTTAACGAGAACTGTAAAAATTTCAATGTTAAGCAGTTTGATATTCTGGACAAGAGACAGGGCATTGTTCATGTGGTGGGCCCAGAACAAGGCGCTACGATGCCAGGAATGACTATAGTTTGTGGTGATTCACATACCTCGACCCACGGAGCGTTTGCATCGCTCGCTCAGGGAATAGGCACCTCTGAGGTGGAGCATGTCATGGCTACTCAGTGTCTTGTGCAAAACAAAGCAAAAAATTTCGAGGTAAGGGTTGATGGACTTCTTGAAGAGGGTGTCTTTGCGAAGGATGTCGCTTTAGCGATCATCGGCGCTCTCGGTACGGCTGGGGCTACAGGGCATACAATCGAGTATCGCGGCGACGCTATATCTGCCCTCAGCATGGAGGGTCGTATGACCCTATGCAATATGTCCATTGAAGCTGGTGCAAGAGCAGGACTAGTGGCGGTTGATGATTGTACGCTTGAGTACGTTAAAGGGCGGCCATTCGCGCCGAAAGGTGAACTCTGGTTGAGGGCGTTAGAGAGCTGGAAAGATCTACACAGCGACGACGGGGCCCATTTTGATAATACGCTGTCTTTGCGGGCGGAAACTATAGAACCTCAAGTTACTTGGGGGACCTCTCCTGAAATGGTCTGCGGAATAACCTCATCTGTGCCCGACCCAATGGCGATATCTGATCCTGTCGTTTCGGAGTCGACGAGATTGGCGCTTGGCTATATGGGTCTTGAGGCTGGCACGCCGATAACGGATATTGAGCTTGACCAGATCTTCATTGGATCCTGTACTAATGCTCGTATCGAAGACTTGCGGGTTGCAGCTCACGTTGTTTCCGGGAAATCAGTAGCGAAGAAGATAAAAAGGGCATTGGTTGTTCCCGGCTCAGGTCTAGTTAAGCAGCAGGCCGAAGAGGAAGGTTTAGCGAAGATCTTTGTTGATGCTGGATTTGAGTGGAGAGCGGCTGGTTGCTCAATGTGTCTAGGCATGAATCCCGATCAGCTTGGAGAGCGGGAACACTGTGCTTCAACGTCAAATCGAAATTTTGAGGGGAGGCAGGGACACAAAGGACGAACTCATTTAGTTAGCCCCGCTATGGCCGCGGCCGCAGCGGTTGCAGGTCGATTCGTCGACGTCAGGAGTTTTTTTTGATGGAGGCGTTTGTCCTGCATACGGGCTTTGCAGTTCCCCTTGACAGAGCCAATGTTGATACAGATCAAATAATCCCTAAACAATATTTAAAGTCGATTAAGAGAACTGGTTTTGGAGACTACTTGTTTGATTCTTGGCGCTTCCTGGACTCTGGGGAAATTGGAATGACCCCCAATGAGCGCAGAATTAACCGAGATTTCGTTTTGAATGAGGCCAAGTATCAAGGAGCCTCAATCTTACTAGCTAGAGACAATTTTGCTTGTGGCTCGTCAAGAGAGCATGCAGTTTGGGCACTGCTAGAATACGGGTTTAAGGTCGTGATAGCGCCAAGCTTCGCAGATATTTTTTATACGAATTGTTTTAAGAATGGGCTTCTGCCTGTGTCGCTATCTGAGCAAGAGATAGATGCTTTGTTTTTGTACGCAATGCAAGGTAACAGGATAGAAGTAGATCTCGAGAAGCAGCGTGTGAGCGTTGAAGATCAATCGGAATTCTACACTTTTGAGATCGCTGAAAATTTGAAAAAAAAGATGCTGAGCGGAATGGACGATATTGCGCTGACACTATCACAGAGCGAGTTAATCGAGAGATTCGAAGCAATGCACAGGGAAAACCAGCCCTGGTTGTTCCGGGAATAATCTTATTTTTTGGGGAGCGACATGAAGCAAAAGATACTTTCTCTGGCCGGAGATGGGATTGGTCAGGAGGTTGTGCCCGTTTCTATAGAGGTTCTGAAAGCGGTTACTAGCCTGGCCGGGAGAGACATTGAAATTGTGCATGGTCTTCTAGGCGGTGATGCTATAGACCAGGTTGGCGCGCCGCTTCCGGACGAAACTCTGTCCTTAGCTCGAGAATCGGACGCTATTTTACTAGGTGGTGTGGGTGGTCCAAAATGGGATCACTTACCCACGCAAGAACGGCCAGAGCGAGGACTTTTGGGGCTTAGGCAATCTCTGGGGCTATACGCCAATCTTCGACCAGCTCTGGTCTCTCCTGCTTTGGTGGACTCGTCCTCCTTGAAACATGAAATTGTTAATAATCTCGATATTCTCATAATCAGAGAGTTGACTGGCGGTATCTATTTTGGCGAGCCCAGGGGAACTGATGTTCGAAATAATGAAAGGGTTGGGTTTAATACTTTGATTTATTCAGAAAGTGAGATCGAACGAATAGCTCGAACTGCGTTCGAGCTTGCCGAAAAAAGAAACGGTAAACTTTGTTCCGTAGATAAGGCGAACGTGCTCGAAGTCTCCCAGTTATGGAGAGAGGTCGTGGAATCCCTATCTTCTCAATATCCTGCGGTCCAACTCAGTCATATGTATGTTGATAATGCTGCTATGCAATTGGTTCGTAACCCAAAGCAGTTCGACGTGGTCGTTACTGGGAATATGTTCGGAGACATACTCTCAGATATCGCCGCCATGTTGACCGGGAGTTTAGGTATGTTGCCCTCCGCATCCCTAGCCGGTTCCGGAGTCGGATTGTTTGAACCCGTGCATGGGACAGCGCCCGACATAGCAGGAGAAAACGTTGCTAATCCGATCGCAACGATTCTTTCAGTGGCGATGATGTGTAAATATAGCTTGGATCTCCCTGATTGTGCGGAGGCGATTGAGAACGCAGTCAATGCTGTTCTTGATGAAGGTTTCCGGTCAGCGGATATAGCCAGTAATGAAGAGTCGAAAAAAGAAACGATTCTCGGGTGTGTTGAAATGGGTGAAAAAATCATCTCGGCATTGGCTATTTAGAGGACGTCTAGTAAAAAAACGGTTTACAAGGTATGTCAGGCAACAAAAGTTACAATGTGGTGATAGCGGGAGCGACCGGCGCGGTCGGTGAGGTGATGCTGGAAATCTTAGAAGAGCGTGAATTTCCAGTGGAGGAAATTTTCCTGCTAGCCTCAGAGCGGTCAGAAGGTAAGCGTCTTCAGTTTAGAGGTAAAAATGTTCGGGTGGAGAGGTTGGATCAATTCGATTTCTCTAGGGCTCAGATCGGTTTGTTTTCAGCGGGAGGAAGTTTGTCTCGCCAGTTCGCTCCCAAAGCTGCAGAGTCGGGCTGTATAGTGATAGACAACACCTCTGAGTTTCGTTACGACCCAGAAGTTCCTCTAGTGGTGCCTGAGGTTAATGGTCACAAGATATCCGACTTCGGGGTGAAGAATATTATCGCCAATCCGAATTGTTCAACCATCCAGATGATGCTGGCGCTCAAGCCTATTCAAGAGACAGTGGGTATTGAAAGAATCAATGTGGCTACATATCAGGCGGTCTCGGGACGCGGACAATCTGGAATAAAAGAGCTGGCTGGACAAACAGGCAATCTGCTGAATGCAAAGCCGATTGAGCCCGAAGATATGCCTGTCCAGATTGCCTTTAACGTAATACCCCAATGCGATGA
>Ga0163109_10004205_pt1 | contig 10952 bp, 5 predicted proteins | sample CRUFie1St13metaG_FD_108704 | JGI IMG/M metagenome (GOLD analysis project Ga0163109, IMG submission 108704) | Marine microbial communities from the Costa Rica Dome - CRUD Field 142mm St13 metaG | ecosystem: Environmental > Aquatic > Marine > Oceanic > Photic zone | place: Costa Rica: the Eastern... | reverse complement strand
GGGCGGCCGTATTCGCGACTCAACAAACTGAGTGGCACAGGGGCGACCCATTACGGCTATCCGTCCCGCCTTTACCTCGACCATGGTCCCACTTGGGATTGGCACAGGTGGCAGGAGGAAGAAACCCATGATGCCGCAAGAGCCCAATACGACCATCCTCTGTGGTCAAGCCTCAAAGAAGGCATCACTGCCAACCAACAAGGTCATGGCGGCATGGACTTCGTGATGATGTACCGTCTCATCCGCTGCCTGAACGAAGGCGTGGCGCTTGATTTGAGTGTGTACGATGGGGCGCTTTGGAGCCTCGTTGGCGTCCTCAGCGAACGCTCTGTGGCCCAGGGCAACCAACGCGTGGACATCCCGGATGTGAGCGGCGGCACGTGGCAAACCAAACGCGAACACCCCGTATTCAGGAAGGTCTGACGCCCTCGGAAACCAAGTCGGAACGGCTGTCGTGTTGAAATGCCGAGTATCTTGCCGGTCATGAAGAACTTGGCCTGGTTGGTGGTGCTTGGATGGTGTAGCGTGTTGTCATGGGCGCAAGTGGACAATGAGTTTTGGTTTGTGGCGCCCGAGGTGACGTCCTCGCATGGAGACAGTCCTGTGCTGTTGCGCTTCGCCACCTTCGACGCCCCCGCAGACGTGGTGGTGGACATGCCTGCCAATGCGAACTATGCGACGTACAACCTCACGATTCCCGCCAACAGTGCGCTGAGCATTGACCTCACAGACTCTTTGTCTTGGTATGAAAACCAGCCGTTCGACGAAGTGCTGAACAAGGGCATTCACATCACGAGCACGGCCAACATTTCAGCATACTACGAGGTGAACATGGGGAACAACCCAGACATTTTTGCTTTGAAGGGAAAGAATGCTCTGGGGACTTCGTTCCACCTGCCATTTCAAAACTTCACCGACAACGGGTTTCAAACCACGTCCGGATTTGACATCGTGGCGACGGAAGACGACACAGAGGTCACCATCACGCCCTCACAAGATTTGATTGGACATCCCGCCGGCATCCCATTTACCATCACGCTGCCCTTTGCAGGTTCCACCTACGCCGCACGTGCAGCAGGGTCTTCGGCAGCGCAACACCCCACTGGAACGAAGGTCACCTCCGACAAACCTGTGGCCATCACCTTGCATGACGACTCTGCGAGTGGTGCCATGTTTGGAGGCACTTGCCTCGATTTGATGGGAGACCAACTGGTCCCCGACAATATATTGGGAACCGAATACGTGGCTGTTCACGGATACCTTGGGGGACACGACCGGCTGCAGATTGTGGCTACAGAAAACAACACGACAGTCACTGTCGATGGTGGCGTGGTGGCTGTGTTGCAGGAAGGAGAATTTCATTCCCACGAGCTGAACACGCCCTCGGCCTTCATTGAAGCGTCTGCTCCCGTGGCCATTTGGCAATCCACCGGTTTTGGGTGTGAATTGGGAGGTGGTCAATTGCCCAGTGTCAAATGCACTGGATCCAACTCCACCGTGTTCGTCCGCTCCACGCCAGAGACCATGAGGCTGAACATTTTGGTCCCAGCAGGAGGCCAAGGCGATTTCTTGTTCAACGGCAACACTGGAGTGCTGACTGCAGGCATGTTCGCCCCGGTGCCAGGAAACACCAACTGGCTTTTCGCGCAGGTCACCACCTTGGAAGGTCAAATTCCTGTGGGACAAGCCACCCGCGTTGAAAACACCTCCACGGTATTTCACCTTGGCATCATCAATGGTGGTGCGAGTTCAGGGACGCGATTTGGATACTTCTCGGATTACGGTTCCTTGCGGTATCAAGCCATCAACCAAACCATCCATCCTTGCATGGGCGACTTGGTCACGCTTGAAGTGGATCCCATCGAGAATGGGCTGTACCAATGGACGGGACCCAACAATTTCACCGCCACGGGGCTCGAAGTGGACCTAGGTGCCGTGAATTTGCAAGACAGCGGCACCTACGTGGTGCAAGGATTCACCGGCGAATGCGAGATCGAGAATGACACCATTGAAGTCGTGCTGCACTCGCCCCTCCCTGCCCCGGTGCTTTCCGCAGATCTTGAGGCGTGCGAAGGAGTCACTGCAACCGTGGGTGCAGACGTGGAAACGGTCTCATGGACGGGACCCAACGGGTTCACGGCAGAGGGACAATACGTTGTCCTTCCCAACCTCACCACAGCAGATGCAGGCGTGTATGTGGCCACGATGATCGACCCCTACTGTCCGGTGTCGTCCGATTCGTTGACAGTGACCGTGGTGACAGAGGAGGACTTGGCAGTGGTGTGGGACGACGAAAAGGAATTCTGTCCCGGCCAAGAGCTGTGGATCAATTTGCCGGGAACGTTGGCGGCCGACAACCCCGAGGTCGAATGGTATTGGCAACCCTTTGGCAGCGCAGATGCGGAGCTGATTTCCTCGGACTTGAGCCTTCTTGTGTCAGACATCGGTACGTATTACGCCGAGTCTACGACAGGCGGAGCGTGTGCCGTGACTGGAGATGGCGTGGTGGAAGTCACCCTCGCCGATTGCGATCTCGTGGTGCCCAATGTCATCACCCCGGGCAACGACAACCTCAACAACCGATTTGTGGTGTCCAACCTGTCTCAGTTCGAGTACTCCACGATTCGCATCTACAACCGTTGGGGAACGGAGGTCTTCCGACACGACAATTTTGGCAGCACCAATGGGTGGCTGCCTGGGAATGACGTTTCCGCCGGGTTGTACTATTACGTGTTGCACATTGCACGTGGGGACGAGCTCATTTCCATCACCACAGAGGAAGGAACCACGACCTACACCGAGCCCGGCACCATTGACCTGCACGGCGCCATCACGGTCCTCAAGTAAGGGATTCCAAAGACTTCAGCGCGTAGACATTCGCCTCACTCCTCGTCAGGTTCTGCCGACGCCAACGCACGGAAGGATTCTTCCACCAAAGGGGCTTTCATCAACCCTTCTTCCTGAATCTTGCCGTGAAGTTCTTCGAGCTTTCGGCCCGCAGGAACCACACGGGCGTCCCATGACCCCACGGCGTCGTTGTACTTCTTTACCGCCGTTTGGAGTCCCTTTCCGACGCCCGCGATGTGCCCTGCATAAGTGGTCAAGCGGCCATGAAGTTCTGCCGCCTTGTCGACAATCAATTGAGCGTTGGCGTTCAGTTCATGCTGCTGCCAAGTGATGGCAATGGAGCGCAGAATGGCAATCAAGGTCGTGGGCGTGGCAAAAATGATCTTGTTTTGAAGTCCGTCTTCAATCAACTTGGGATCCACGTCAATGGCGGCTGCAAACGCTGATTCAACCTCAAGATAGAGGATGACAAAGTCCGCATCCGTTTCGAAATGCGCCCAATACTCTTTTTTCGAAAGCTGGTTCATGTGACCGCGCAAGTCCTTGGCGTGCTTCTTAATCAGGTCGCTTTTTCTCTCCTCTCCGGGTGTCTCGAGGGCCTCCATGAACGCATCCAAGGGCAACTTGGAGTCCACGACAATGTTTCGGTTGTCGGGAAGGTTGACCACCATGTCAGGTCGAAGCCTTCCACCGTCTTCGGTGCTCGTGGTCGTTTGCTCCGTGAAATGGCAATGGGCCGTCATCCCGGAGAACTCCACCACCCGTCGCAAGCCGATTTCGCCCCACCGCCCGCGCACACGGGAGTTTTTAAGGGCTGAAACAAGTGCACCTGTCTGTTTTTCGAGGGAGGCTTGACTCCCCTTCAACCCTGTCAACATTTCAGCCACCTTGCCAAACGTTTCCATGGATTGCTTTTCCACTTGGTCGGTGCGCAGTTTGTGTTTGTCGATGGACTCGCGCAGTGGCTTGAGCAACTCCTCAATGGCCGCCTTTCGCTGGTCCAAATTCCCTTCTACCTGCTTCACCGTTCCTTGAAGGTTTTCCTTTGCCAATTCCAAAAACTGCTTGTTGCTCGTTTGCAGGGCTTCGTTGGCGGCTGATTTGAACGTGTCCAGCAACGCCTCCTTTGTGGAATCCAAAGCTTCTTGACGCGACTTCAAATCGCTCTTGAGTTGCACGACCTCTTTTTCCAAAGCGAAACGACTTGCTTCGTGCTCTGCCAGAATCCGCGCCCGTTCGGCAGCGGCCTTGGATGAGGTCATCCATCTTCCAACCAGCCATCCCAAGATCGCTCCTCCCAACGCCAATCCCAAAGTCATTCCTTCCATGGTTCAAATGCGGATGTGCCTATCACGGCAGGTTCTTCGTTTAAAACTACTGAAATTCGAGAAGGCGAAGGTGATGCAATGCCTACTTGATTTCCACTTCGTCTGCGAGCCACAGTTGACCGCGATCCACAATGGTCAGCAATCTCATGATACCTTCCTTTCCTTTTCCGTCGACGAATCGAACGTTGGTGTAGCACACCTGTTCAGGTACGCCTGCGTCCAATTCCCCTCCACATTTCACGTAGATCACTTCGACGGGCTTGAGGTACATGAATTCAAGGTCATCTTGGGCGCAAGATCTTCTGTAATTCCGTACCCATTCGTCGCAAAAGCTCTCTGATTTCCATGCGTCCCGAATGGGCGCCACCTCTGATTCGAGCTTGCGACCGATGGCTTCGTTGAATGCGCTGTAAAACGCATCCCAGCGAGGGAGGACTTGCGCCAGCGCAGCGAGATCGTTTTGCGAGCCCGATTGGGCCACGGCTTGGGCAATCTCCATGGCACTTTGGAGGAGCTTCTCCTCGGAGGGCAGGGCAGTGGGTTCAGACTGAGCTGAAAGGAATGAGGGTGTGCCAAAGAGCGCACAGGCAGCAAGGATGATGCAGACAATTTGGTTTCGCATGGGTTCAAGATAAATCCAAACCAAGAACGTCCACCTCCACCGTTTCGTGTGTTTCCTCGTTCTTTTCTTGCTGCGTTTGACGCTCGGCGGGAATGAAAAAGCCCAACCAAATGGTCGGGCTTTTTATTTCGCCAGGTTCGAATTCACTTGCCAAGGACCTCGGCCATCTTGGAGCCGATGTCGGCGGGGCTGTCGACCACGTGGATGCCGCATTCGCGCATCACGCGCTTCTTCGCTTCAGCCGACTCGTCTTCGCCGGACACGATGGCGCCCGCGTGACCCATGGTGCGGCCCTTGGGTGCCGTGACGCCCGCAATGAAGCCGACGACGGGCTTGGTGCCGTTCTCTTGAATCCAACGCGCAGCTTGGACCTCGAGGTCACCGCCGATCTCGCCGATCATCACGATGCCTTTCGTTTCGTCGTCCGCCATGAGAAGCTTGACCGCCTCGAGGGTGGTGGTGCCGATGATGGGATCACCGCCGATGCCGATGGCCGTGGTTTGACCGAGGCCTGCCTTTGTGCACTGGTCCACCGCTTCGTACGTGAGGGTGCCCGACTTGGACACGATGCCGACGACGCCAGGCTCGAAGATGAAGCCGGGCATGATGCCCACTTTCGCTTGACCCGCTGTGATGATGCCAGGGCAGTTGGGGCCGATGAGCGTGCAGTCGCGCTTGTCGATGTAAGCTTTCACCTTCACCATGTCCGCCACGGGAATGCCCTCGGTGATGGCCACGATGACCTTGATGCCGGCGTCCGCCGCTTCCATCAACGCGTCTGCCGCGAACGCGGGCGGCACAAACACGATGCTCACGTCCGCGCCAGTCTTTGCCACCGCGTCTGCGACCGTGTTGAACACGGGGCGATCGAGGTGGGTTTGGCCTCCCTTTCCAGGAGTCACACCACCAACCACGTTGGTGCCGTATTCAATCATTTGGCCTGCGTGGAAGGTGCCTTCGCCTCCTGTGAAGCCTTGCACAATGATCTTGGAGTCGCGGTTGACGAGAACGCTCATGTCCTGTAGGTGTTGGTTTGCGGCGAATGTGTCGCCTTCGTTTGTGAATGCGCGGCAAATTTAGGCCAAATTCGCGCCATGAACTCCCCCCTTCGCGACGCAGTTGACGGCGCCACGATTTGCGCCATCTCCACCGCCCCCGGCGCGGGTGGAATCGCCGTGGTGCGCATCTCCGGCAACGACGCCCTCGGCCTCGGCTCCAAGGTCTTTTCCAAGTCCCTTGACACCATCGCAGACCGCTCGGTCGCGTTCGGCCGCTTTCGCGACGCCGAAGGCACCGTCCTCGACGAAGGACTCGCCCTCATCCTTCGAGGCCCTGGCTCCTACACCGGCGAAGACACGGTGGAATTCAACATTCACGGCTCACAGTTCATCCAGCGCGAAGTCATGCGGGCCCTCATCGAAGCAGGATGCCGCCAAGCCGGCCCCGGCGAATTCACCCAGCGTGCCTTCCTGAACGGCCGCCTCGACCTCACCCAGGCCGAAGCCGTCGCCGACCTCATCGCCGCGGAACACGCGGGCGCGCACCGCCTCGCCCTCGACCAACTTCGAGGCGGCTTCGCCCGCGAGATCAACGCCTTGCGCGAAGCCCTGATTGGCTTTGCAGGCCTCCTCGAACTCGAGCTCGATTTTGCCGAGGAGGACGTCGAGTTCGCCGACCGCGAACGCTTCGACGCCCTGCTCGCCGACCTCCTCTCCCGCGTCGGCCGCCTCGCGGACAGTTTCGCCACCGGCAACGCGATGAAAGAAGGCATCCCCGTCGCCATTGTCGGCGCCCCCAACCGCGGCAAGTCCACCCTGCTCAACGCCCTCCTCGGCGACGACCGGGCCATCGTCTCGGACATTCCCGGCACGACCCGCGACACGGTGGAGGACGCCTGCACCCTCGACGGCCTCCGGTTCCGGTTCATCGACACGGCGGGACTGCGAGACACGGATGACGTCGTCGAAGCCGAAGGCATCCGCCGCGCGCTGGCCAAGGCCTCAAGCGCCTCCACGGTCCTGCTCCTTTTGGACGCCAGCACCGACGCCCAAGAAGACGTCCAAGCCCGAATCGACGCCCTCGACCTCACCCCCGACGCCCACGTCATCGTCGTCTGGAACAAGTGCGACCTCGCCCCTGCTCCAACCGGCGCAGTCGACGTCCCCACCCTGTCTTTGAGTGCCTCAACCGGCTCAGGCCTGGACGAGTTGCGCCAAGCCCTGCTGGACCAACACCGCGCCGACGACCAAGGGCACCAACTCGTGGTCACCAACTTGCGCCACTTCGAAGCGCTCACCTCAGCCAAGACCGCGCTCCAGGCCGTGCGCGAAGGACTCGGCAATGGCATCCCTGGAGACCTCGTGGCGGTGGACGCACGACAAGCCCTGCACCACCTCGGTGAAATCACGGGGGCCGTGCACGCCGAAGACATCCTCGGCCACATCTTCTCTCATTTCTGCATCGGGAAATAAAAAGCCCGGACCTCTCGGCCCGGGCTTCATTCAAGGTCAAGTTGACCCTGAAAGTTTGGTCATCGCTGGATGGCCAAACGCTTCACGCTCACGCCACGCTCGTCGCTGAGCATCACGTTGTACGTGCCGCTGCTCAAACCTGACAGGTCAAGCAACGTGTTGCCCTGAAGCGCCACGTTCTGCTCGGTCCAAACCACGCGGCCTGCGCCGTCCAACACCTGGATCGTCACGCCCGTGTGGAAGCCAGTCACCGTCAAGGTCACCTCTCCCGTTGTCGGGTTCGGGAACATGCCAAACGCCAAGCGAGCCTCTTCCACACCGTCTTCGACTTCACCCACGCACTCGCAGTTCTCGTCAATGGTGTCGTTGATGGTGTTCTCGTCTCCGTCGTCACACGCGTCGCCGATCAAGATGCAAGAACCGTCGTCGTCGGTCGCCAACTCGTCGTAGTTGCAGGCATCGAGGTTGGTGCAACCCGCCACTTCGAGCTCGTCACACACGCCGTCGCCGTCCGCATCGTTCAAGCAGTCGCCGTTGCAGTCGTAGTACTCTTCAGCGTATTCGCAAGAGCCGTCGTCGTCGGTCGCCAGCTCATCGTAGTTGCACGCCGTCTCATCGGTGCATCCTCCCACTTCGAGCTCGTCACAGACACCGTCGCCGTCCGCATCGTTCAAGCAGTCGCCGTTGCAGTCGAGGTAATCCTCTTCAGGGTAGGTGCAAGAGCCGTCGTCGTCCGTGGCATCGGCGTTGTAGTTGCACGCCATCTCGTCCGTACAGCCGGCGACTTCAAGCTCGTCACACACGCCATCGCCGTCCATGTCGTTCAAGCAGTTGCCATCGCAGTCGTAGAACTCGGCAGCGTACTCACATGAACCGTCGTCTTCGGTGGCCATGTCGCTGAAGTTGCAAGCCTCCATGTCGGTGCAACCCAACACTTCGAGCTCGTCGCACACGCCGTCTTCGTCCATGTCGTTCAAACAGTTGCCTTCACAGTCGTAGTACTGAGCGGCGTACTCACAGGAGCCGTCGTTGTCTGTGGCCTCTGGATCAAAGTTGCACGCGGTTTCGTCGTCGCAGCCCGCCACTTCGAGCTCATCGCACACACCATCACCATCCATGTCGTTCAGGCAGTTGCCATTGCAATCGTAGAACTGTTCAGCATACTCGCATGAGCCGTCGTTGTCTGTGGCATCCATGTTGAAGTTGCAGGCATCCATGTCGGTGCATCCTGGGACTTCAAGCTCATCGCAAATGCCGTCGCCATCCGCGTCGTTCAAGCAGTTGCCCTCGCAGTCGTAGTACTCGGCGGCGTAATCACAGGTGCCGTCGTTTTCGGTTGCAGTCTCGTCGTAGTTGCATGCGGTTGCGTCGTCACAACCAAACACCTCCAGCTCGTCACACACCCCGTCGCCATCCATGTCCATCAGGCAGTTGCCTTCACAGTCATAGTACTCTTCTGCATACTCGCAAGAGTCGTCCTCGTCTGTGGCATTCGCGTTGTAGTTGCAGGCCAATTCGTCTTGACAACCAGGAACTTCGAGTGCATCGCAAATGCCGTCCAAATCCACGTCAGACTCACACACACCATCACAGGTGTAGCCGAATTCTGGGTAGACACAGTTGCCCGCATCGTCGGTCGCCTCTTGGCTGTAGTTGCAGGCATCCTCGTCCGTGCAACCCGGCACTTCAAACTCGTTGCAAATGCCGTCCATGTCGTCGTCGTTCACACACTCTCCTTCACAGTCGTACGGGAATTGTGCATACTCGCATGAGCCATCGTTGAAGTCCACGTCCGCGTCATAGTTGCAGGCGTTGGGATCGTCACATCCAAACACTAAACATGAGATGAAGTCACAGCTTCCATCGTCAAACGTCGCTGCAGGATCGTAGTTGCACGCTGGAGTCGCAGTGCACCCGTAAATGTCGTCGGTGTCGCAAATGCCGTTGCCATTTTCATCCGCTTCACAATCCCCTCCACAGATGCCGATCGCATCGTCAAACAAGCAGGAGTCGTCATCGCAGCTCGCGCCCATGTCGTAGTTGCAAGCCGCTTCATCTGTACAGCCTGCGTAGGCATCGCCGCCGCAGTTTCCACAGGCATCGAGGTATTGACATGAACCGTCGTCACATCCTGCACCCATGTCGTAGTTGCATGCCGTCTCGTCTGTGCAGCCTTCGTACGCATCGCCTCCGCAGTTGCCGCAGACGTCCTCGTACGAGCACGATCCGTTGTCGCAGCCTGCCCCGGCATCGTAGTTGCAAGCGCCGGCATCCGTGCATCCGGAGTAGCTGTCTCCACCACAGCTGCCGCAGGCATCCAAGAATTGACAAGAGTTGTCGTCACATGTGGCGAACGGATCAAAGTTGCATGCAGTCAAATCGGTGCATCCCAACATGCCATTGCCGCCGCACTCCCCGCACTCGTCGAGTTGGTTGCCATCGCAATCGCAATCGCCCTCTGGGATGTCGGAACATCCACACTCATAAATCTCACCGGGTCCGTTGCACACGCCACACGCATCGAGCGTGCCCACGCAGTCGTCGACGTCGTCACACACGCCGTCCATGTCTTCATCCGCAGTGCAGTCGCCACCACACACGCCAATCGCGTCGAGCTGGTTGCCGTTGCAGTCGCAGTCGCCTTCTGGAATGTCAAAACATCCACAATCGTAGATGTCACCTGGTCCGCCACACACCCCGCAGGAATCCAAAGCTTGGCAAGACCCATCGTCAAACGTGGCGGAGGGGTCGTAGTTGCAAGCTGCCTGGTCTGTGCATCCTTGAACAACGCTGTCGCAGACACCATCACCGTCCGCATCTGCTTCACAGCCGCCACCACAGTTGCCCAGGGCATCGAGTTGGTTGCCATCACAATCGCAGTCGCCTGCGGGGATGTCGGAGCATCCACAATCGTAAATCTCACCTGGTCCATTGCAGATGCCACATGCGTCGAATGCACCGACGCAGTCGTCGACGTCGTCACAGATGCCATCGGCATCAGCGTCTGCCATGCAGTCACCGTCACACACGCCGAGGGCGTCGAGTTGATTGCCATTGCAGTCGCAGTCGCCGGCTGGGATGTCTGAACATCCGCACTCGTAGATCTCTCCTGGGCCATTGCACACGCCGCAAGCGTCGAGCTCACCCACGCAGTCGTCTACGTCGTCACAGATGCCATCGGCATCGACGTCTGCTGCGCAGTCACCACCACACACGCCCAAGGCGTCGAGCTGGTTGCCGTCGCAGTCGCAGTCGCCAGCGGGGATGTCAGAGCATCCGCACTCGTAGATCTCACCTGGGCCGTTGCACACGCCGCAAGCATCGACTTCGCCCACGCAGTCGTCGACGTCGTCACAGATGCCATCGGCATCCGCATCCGCAGCACAGTCACCACCACACACGCCCAAGGCGTCGAGCTGGTTTCCGTCACAGTCACAGTCGCCAGCGGGGATGTCAGAGCATCCGCACTCGTAGACCTCACCTGGACCGTTGCACACGCCGCAAGCGTCGAGTTCGCCCACGCAGTCATCCACGTCGTCACAAATGCCATCGGCATCGGCGTCCGCTGCGCAGTCACCGCCACACACGCCCAAGGCGTCGAGTTGGTTGCCGTCGCAGTCGCAGTCGCCTTCTGGGATGTCAGAACATCCGCACTCGTAGATCTCACCTGGGCCGTTGCACACG
>Ga0163109_10004204_pt1 | contig 10952 bp, 8 predicted proteins | sample CRUFie1St13metaG_FD_108704 | JGI IMG/M metagenome (GOLD analysis project Ga0163109, IMG submission 108704) | Marine microbial communities from the Costa Rica Dome - CRUD Field 142mm St13 metaG | ecosystem: Environmental > Aquatic > Marine > Oceanic > Photic zone | place: Costa Rica: the Eastern... | reverse complement strand
ACCGCACGGATCTGGTGTCGAAGAACCTCGGTCAAGTGGGTGACGTCGTACTCGCCCTTCATCGATAGACGACCGAAATTGGCTCGGTCCGGGTACGAGGGGTGCGCCCCGACGGCGACGTCCCGACGGGCGCATTGCTCGACGGTTGCGCGCAAGACCTCATCTCCGCCCGCGTGACCTCCCGCGGCGACGTTCGCCGATGTGACGACATCCAGGAGGGTTGCGTCGTCGCCGCATTCCTCGCCGACGTCTGCGTTCAGGTCGATAGTCGGCACGCCCGCGAGCCTAGGTGACGGTTTTAGGTGGGCAACAGTTCGTCTATCAGGGCCTGGACTCGTGTTTTGATCTCGTCTCGGATAAGTCGAACCGAGTCCACTCCTTTGCCGGCCGGATCGTCGAGTTCCCAGTCCTCGTAGCGCTTGCCCGGAAAAACCGGGCAGGTGTCCCCGCATCCCATGGTGATGACAACGTCGGAGGCCTGAACCGCGTCGGTGGTGAGCACCTTCGGGGTCTGAGCGCTGATGTCGATGCCTTCTTCGGCCATTGCTTCCACGGCGGCCGGATTCACGCGTTCCCCGGGGGCCGAACCAGCGGAGCGAACCTCGATGTCACCACCCGACAGGTGCGCCAGGTAGGCCGCTGCCATCTGCGACCGGCCGGCGTTGTGGACGCAGACGAAGAGGACGGAGGGCTTATCGGTCATGTCAGCTTCTTTCGTGAACGGGTTGGGGCAAGTCGAGAGGTTCAGGGTTCGTGCGGGGATAGAGAAGATCAGTGAGGAGCGATCCGATCGCGGCACCGATGAGTTGGAAGGCGATGAACGGGAGAACATCGCTGGGCGCGATGCCGGTGAACGTATCGGTCATCGATCGACCGATCGTCACGGCAGGGTTCGCGAAGGATGTCGACGATGTGAAGAAGTAGGCGGCACCGATCCATGCGGGAACGAGCAGCGGGCCGAGGTGCCCTCGACCGGTGCGGGTCAAGATCCCGATGATGGCGATCAGGCCGGCGGTTGCGACAACCTCTCCCAGCCAGATGGGCAAACCGCTGCGGACATTGGTGGAAGGGTCGAAAGCGGGTAGGTCGAACATGACGTTGGCGAGAGCGACCCCGCACAACCCTCCGAGTATCTGGACAACGATGTAGCTGAGGCCTTCGAGGACCCGGACTTCGCGTTTGACCAGCGTCACGGTGGTGACGGCTGGGTTGAAGTGGGCGCCGGAGATCGGCCCGAGCATCCAAATGAGTACGCCTAGAGCGAGAACGGTGCTCATCATGTTGAGGATCAAGATGACGGCTGCGTCGCCGGTGAGGGCGGATCCCATGATTCCGCTGCCCACCACGGCGGCGACGAGCATGGCGGTTCCGAGGTACTCGGCAAAGAGGCGACGCACCATGCCGTGACCTTGTCATCCATATAGATGTATGTCAATATAAAGGCGTGCCTGTCGCCACCAGTTCGCCGCAAACTCGACGCGAGGGTTGTTCGACTGTCCCGGCAACTGGTCGGGTGACCAGCGGTCCGGCATGTTGTCCGGGCGGCCTTGGAGCTCCGATCTCGCGGCCGACGGCGGAAGAACTCGCCGGGCTGCTGAAGGCCGTGGCCGACCCCGCTCGCCTGCAGATACTCGCGCTCTTGCGATCGAAGCCGAATTGCGAAGCGTGCGTGTGCGATGTCACCGACGTTCTCGGGCTGTCACAGCCGACGGTCAGTCACCACTTGAAGGTCCTCGTCGGAGCCGGACTTGTCAGCACCGAGAAGCGCGGGTACTGGACGTGGTACCGAGTTCTGCCGACCCGACTGACAGAACTGTCGATGGTGCTCGCGTAACGTTCGCCGGTCTCACGTTAGACGCAGCGTCGGCAATGTCGGGGGCAACCCGCACAATGGGGTCGTGATGAGTCCAGGGAACGATGGATCGAACGACGGACCACACGACGCATCTGTGGAGGCTCGCCCAGGCGGTCCAGGTTCGTATCCCGGGTGCCCGGCGACGGTAACTGAGGCCACGGCGCGCGGTGAGGTTCTGCGCACCCCGCAGTGGGGGATCGGTTCGGCGGTCGTGTCTATCGTCGCTGCGATTGTTCTTGGGTTGGCGGCTGCGATTCCGTTGTTGCTTCTGGATGCGCCGCTGCCCGTTACCGCCTTGGTGGGGACGGTGGTGCCCTGGATCGGCCTCGCCGGCTGGCCACTGATCGTCACTCGACTTCGGGGCAATGGGCCGCGCATTGATCTCGGCATCCGATTGACATGGAGCGACGTCGGCTGGGGAGTCATTGCAGGAGTTGTGGGATTGATCTTGGCCGGCATTGTCGCGGTCATCACCCAGGCCATCGCTGGAGACTTCTCCTCAGCCGCCGGTGAGATTGCTGTCGAGTTGCGAGAAGCGGGCCCTTTTTGGGCGTTGCTGATATTCGCCATCATGGTGATGGTGGGGGCGCCGATCGTCGAGGAGCTCGCCTTCCGCGGGATGCTCTACAACTCCCTGCGCAAACGTGGCGTCGGAGCGGTGTGGACGATCGCCATTACGACGGTCGCATTCTCAGCTTTTCACTTTGAGCCCGTCCGATTCTTCCTCCTGTTGCCCATTGGAGTCGTCTACGGATGGGTGCGGTGGAAGACGGGGTCTCTAGGGGCGTCCATGGTCGCCCACGGGGTGAATAACACCCCGGCTGCCCTTGTTGTTCTCCTCGGAGTTCCCGAGATGACACCATAGGGCTATGACGGAGAATTCCGGTACCTCGAGCGCCCCCCGGGCACGGGGTCGCGTTCTTGTCGTCGATGACGATGCTGCCCTCGCTGAGATGCTGGGAATCGTCCTTCGCGGCGAGGGGTTCGACCCTGTTTTCTGCGCCGACGGAAATGCAGCTGTTGACGCCTTCCGAGCGTCGAAGCCCGATGTCGTTCTGCTCGACCTTATGTTGCCGGGGCGAGACGGAATAGACGTCTGCCGGTCGATCCGCGCCGAATCGGGCACTCCTATCGTCATGCTGACGGCAAAGTCGGACACCATCGACGTCGTCGTGGGGCTGGAGTCCGGGGCTGACGATTACATCGTCAAGCCCTTCAAGCCGAAAGAACTTGTCGCCCGCATCCGGGCTCGCATTCGACGCACAGATGACGTCGGATCTCAAGTTCTCACCATTAGTGACCTGTCGATCGATATTGGTGGTCACACGGTGCGACGGGGTAGTGACGTCTTGTCTCTCACACCACTCGAGTTCGACCTTCTCGCCTGCCTCGCGAAGCGGCCAGGCCAAGTCTTTACTCGGGAGGCTCTACTCCAGGAAGTGTGGGGCTACCGGCACGCGGCCGACACACGATTGGTCAACGTGCACGTCCAGCGCCTACGGGCAAAGATTGAGCGCGACCCCGAAGCGCCCGAGATCGTGCTGACTGTGCGGGGGGTCGGATACAAGGCCGGTCCCTCCTGACTTGATCATGGGACGGGTCCTCCTTTTCTTCCCTCGAGGCGTCCGGCGTCTGTGGCGTCGGTCGCTGTTCATCCGTGTCGCAAGCTTGACCCTGGTTCTCTCGATCACCGTTGTCGGCGCCTTGGGTTTCCTTCTGCTGTCGAATGTCACGACGGGGTTGCTGGAAGCCAAGGAGCGAAGTGCCGTCGGCGAAGCATCGGCAGGTTTGGGAGAAGCCCAGCGCCTGCTGGACGCGGCGGACACGGGCCCGTCCACTCCTTCACCGTCACGCCTGGTCGACACTGTCGTGACGTCACTGGCCACGCGTGCCGGATCACCCGCCACCTTCGACGTACTGCTGCTGTCGACCTTGCCCGACATCGGGGCACCGGAACGAGGGACCAACCTCGTCGCGGTCTCCAGCATTCCGCTCGAGCTTCGCGACGCGGTGACGCAGACCCAGCGCCAGTCGTGGACGTTCACCGAGATCCGTTTCCTGGACGGTCGAACATCGCCCGGCTTCGTCGTGGGAGCTCCCTTAAGTATTCCCACGGTGGGTCCGTATGAGCTGTATTACCTATTTCCGCTCAGTCAGGAGCAGCAAACACTCGACCTTGTGAGTAGTTCGATCCTGACTGCGGGACTCGTGCTGGTCGGACTCCTGGGCGTGGTCGCCTGGATTGTGACGCGGCAAGTCGTCGTGCCGGTTCGCGCGGCAGCTCAAACCGCTGAACGGCTGTCGTCGGGTAACTTGGATGAGCGTTTGCCCATTCGGCGTGACGACGATCTGGATCAGTTGGCTCGCTCCTTCAACGCCATGGCCGAAAGCATCGATGCGCAGATCACCCAATTGGAAGAACTCTCCCGGGTGCAGCAGCGATTCGTCTCGGACGTTTCCCACGAGCTGCGCACTCCGTTAACCACGATTCGAATGGCGGCCGACGTCCTCTTCGAGTCCCGTCAGTCATTGACAGCAGAGACGGCACGCTCGGCAGAATTGCTGCAAAACCAACTGGATCGCTTCGAGGCGTTGCTGGGCGATCTGCTGGAGATTTCACGATTCGACGCGGGTGCAGCGAAACTCGACAGTGATTCGGTGGATGTTGCCACGCTGGTGCAGCGCGTTATTGATGGAACCGAGCCGTTGGCGCAAAGTCACAACCTTCGCGTGCGCTTCGCTTCGTATGAGCGACCATGCAACGTGGTCTGTGATGCCCGGCGCATCGAAAGAATCGTTCGGAATCTGCTGGATAACGCCATCGAACACGGCAACGAGAAAGGGGTCCTCGTCGAGCTTGCCGGGGACGCAGATGTGGTCAGTTTGACGGTTCGGGACTTCGGGGTTGGCCTGCGCCCGGGCGAGGCAGGCTTGGTCTTCAATCGATTCTGGCGTGCAGATCCCGCTCGAGCAAGGACAACAGGCGGAACTGGCCTGGGACTCGCGATCGCATTGGAAGACGCACACCTTCACGGTGGGTGGCTGGAGGCGTGGGGAGAGCCAGGCATCGGAGCGTGCTTCCGCCTGACGCTTCCACGCGAAGCCGGGGGTGCCGTGACGCACGCCGTGCTCCCGTTGTCCGACGAGATGTCGGGTAGCGACAACGCGGCCGATACCTCCGATGATGCCAACTTCGGCGAATTAACTGAAGAGACCACGGATCACGCGAGGGGTGGCGTCGCTGATGACCCCTCCTCGGCCGATCCTCTGGCGTTCACGGTGTCTCCGGACGGCGAGGGTGGATCCCGCAGATGAAGAAGATCCTGTTCCTGATGGTGTCGGCATTGCTGGTGACGGCGTGCGGAAATGTTCCCCAAGCCTTCACTGCTCAAGTCCCCACCAGTGGTCCGATTCAACAAGGCGAACAGGTGGCGGGAAGCAACGTCGATCAGTTCATCCGCGTTATCGCTCGACCACCTCGCCCAGACATGACAGCAATTGAAGTCGTGCAAGGTTTCCTCGACGCGAGCGCGTCCTTCGCTGACGATCATGCTGTTGCGCGCGAATACCTCACGCGACCGGCGAGTGAGCAGTGGGACTCCACATCGCAGGTAGTCGTGTATGAAGGCGCTCCGGTCTTCGCAGAGTCGGGACTGAATGTCCAGTTTGATGCGGCGCAAGCAGGAACTATCGGGCCGAACGGTCGCTATCAGGTAGACGAGCCGGGAGCTGCGTTTTCCACGACCTTCCGGTTGATGAGCACCGATGAGGGATTGCGGATCGATGAGTTGCCCGATGGCTTAGTCCTATCGCAGACAGATGTCGATCGTGCCTTCCGTTCTTACGCTCTGTACTTCTTTGACCCGTCGTTCGAGATTCTGGTGCCCGATTCTCGAATGATCCCGGTTGTTGGTCCCGGACTGGCGACGACTTTGGTGCGTCGCCTCTTGGAAGGACCTAATGAGTGGCTCAGGCCCGCGGTCCGCACGGGCTTTCCTGACGGAGTCGACCTGAATATCGACGCTGTTCTCGTGGATGCGGGTGTTGCCCAGGTGGATCTCGATGCATCGGCGCAGTTGGCAGATGACGCGTCGCGCCAGGCGCTCTCGCAGCAATTGGTCTGGACTTTGAAGCAACTCCCAGACGTGCAGGCCGTCAACCTGACCGCTGCGGGCCAGCCGCTGTTTGTTCCTGGGGTTGCGAACCCGCAGCCGAGAGACGCCTGGCCGAGCGTTGATCCGTCGGGTCTCGATGCTGATGCAGCCGCGTACGTAGCGTCCACGATTGGCGTCCGACAACTTGTCGAGGGCGGTACTCGTCCCGTAGACGGCCAGGCCGGTACCCGGGATCCGTTGTTGGCCAACATTGCGATTGCCGAATCGGGGGCGCGCATCGCGGGAATCGATGTCGAGGGTCAAACGTGGTCGGGAGCTTTAGTGCCGGAAGCGAGTCTGTTCTCACTGCCTACGGTCAAGGAACCTGTGAGAGTAGCGTTCGACGGCGTTGATGATCTTTGGATTGTTGATCTTTCGGGAAATCTGACCCTTTATTCGCCGACGGGGCGCTCCTTCCCGATCGAAGTGGGAGGCCTGGCGAGCGGCGATGTCATAAGGGCAGCGGTTCCTTCCCGTGACGGAACGCGAGCAGCCCTGCTCGTAGAATCCGGTCCGCGAACCAATCTGCTTCTGGCTCGCATCGTCCGAACCTCACCCACCGGCCGTGTCGGAATCGAGGTCCAAGAGCCCATCCGAGTGGAGTCAAAACTCGTAGAGGTAGTGGACGTTGCTTGGTCGAGCGCCGACTCGCTTGCCGTTCTGGGAAGTGAGAGTGTGGGAACGCTTCAGGTGATCGATGTCAGCATCGGTCGGGGATCGCTTTTCACCCAGGGTGCGCCGGAAGGGCCCGTGTCTCTCGCCGCAGCTCCAGGACTCCCCACGTTGGTCGCGGCAGCAGACGGTGTCATCTACGACAACACGTCAGGAACGTGGTCCGGTCGCGTCAATGCCTCGTCACCTGCCTATCCGGGTTGAACGGGCTAAACGAACTGAACGGGCTTTAGGGCGTACCGGCGATCGTGGCGACAGCGACGACGTTCATCCCGGCGAGCACGAGGGTTGCCGTGGCCTCGCGAGCGGTTGCTCCTGTCGTGACGATGTCGTCGATCAGTATGACGGGTGTTCCTAGTGAGGGGAGCGTTCCCCTCACGGAAAACGCCTCGCGAACATGCGCGGAACGGTCTTCTGCAGTCAAATATTTTGATCCCGGATCGCTGCGTCTGTCACGCAGTACGCGCCGTGTGTGGCATTGACTACCGGATCGAGTAACGGCTGCGCTGAGACGTTCAACATGGTCGAAACCACGGCGGCGTTGACTTGACTTTCGGGTGGGAACGGGAACCAGAGTGTGCACCTGATGAGTGCTGACACAGGTGATGAGGGCGTGATTAATGGAAGCTAGCAGTGCGGGTGCGAGCCACGGCGTGAGACTTCGCTGCCCATCATCCTTGTAGGCGTTGAGCATCTGCCGAACCGGACTCCGGTAGTCCAAGGAGCAGACGACGGGAACACGTAGATCTGGGACAAGATCACCGACATCGAGAGCCCGTCGAAGACGAGGGCGTGGCTGAAGAAGGCCTTCGCACTGGTCGCACATCATCGATCCGGGGTGACCGCAGCCGGCACATACGCGGGCCAAGATCAGATCCAAGACAGTGCTCGTCAGCGAATGCATGCGTCGAGATTGCAGCCTCAGGGGATCTTGGTGAATCGTGCAACGATGCGTGGGGAGATCGAATTCGGAGGGTGTGGATGAGCCGTGACGTGTGGGCTGCTACTCGCGTGACGACAGGCTCACGAGGCCTGCCTGGAGGGCAATGACAAGCGCGGCCGTCCGCGATGTGGCTCCGAGCGCATCCAGGATCGCTCGGACGTGGTTCTTAACGGTGTTTTCGGAAATCCCCAACGATTGAGCAATCTGACTGTTGGTGTATCCGCGGGCGATGAGCGTCAAAACACTTGTCTCTCGGGCGGTCAGGGGGCGGAGGTCCCGTGACTGCGCATCGTCGGCGACTGCGTCGGCGAACCAGGCGTCTTGGGGACCTTTGTCGCCGTCCCACGCGTTTCGGTGTGGCAGGGAGTGAACCCGAAAACCTCCGCCATCGACGATCGAGCGGAGCGTGGGATCCAGTGGCCCCCTCCAAGTGATCACCGAGATTCCTAGCGCTGAGAAGGCCCATTGGCAGCTCAATCGGACTGCCATCGACAAGGTCGCCACGAGTGGCGAATCCACAGGGGCATCCACCTTGATGTAGAGCCGCGCACGGGACCAGGGGCCGCCATTCGGCACCGCGGACTCCTGCCGGAGGGTCAGCCGTCCGAGGAGGGGAGAGCCACCCACACGGTGGACGCTCCAGATGATGGAGTCCTCCTCGCCGGGTTCGGGATCGAGTTGGACGTGCCCGTCGCTGAGGGTGACGGGCGTGACGGATGCCATGCGGACCAGTCTTCCAGTGGCAACTACGATGCTGTGACGGCGCCGCGGCCTACGCGGCAAAGTCATGACAGGCAAGTGTGGGACGTAGTTGCCCACAATCCGAGCCGCGGCAACGCAGCAGGACGGAAAGGTCGCAACGTGGGAGTGCTGGACAAGATCCTGCGCGCGGGAGAAGGCAAGACCCTTCGAAAGCTGGAATCGATCTCGAAGGCTGTCAATTCCATCGAAGAGGACTACACCTCTCTGTCAGATGACGAGTTGCGCGGCCTCACCGATGAGTTCAAGGCGCGCTACGCCGATGGGGAGAGCCTTGACGATCTGATGCCCGAGGCGTTCGCAACCGTTCGTGAAGCAGCCCGGCGAACGTTGGGCCAGCGTCACTACGACGTTCAAATCATGGGGGGTGCAGCCCTGCATCTCGGCAACATTGCAGAGATGCGCACCGGCGAAGGAAAAACGCTTGTTGCCACCCTCCCGTCCTACCTAAATGCGTTGTCCGGGGACGGGGTTCACGTCGTGACGGTCAACGACTACCTGGCAGAACGTGACTCGGAATGGATGGGGCGCATCCACCGATTCTTGGGCCTAGAAGTGGGCGTCATCGTCAGCCAAATGAGCCCGACGCAACGCCGCGCCGCGTACGCCGCGGACATCACGTATGGGACCAACAACGAGTTCGGGTTCGACTACCTCCGCGACAATATGGCGTGGTCCAAGGCCGAGATGGTTCAGCGAGGCCACAATTTTGCCGTTGTTGACGAAGTGGACTCGATCCTCGTTGATGAGGCTCGAACACCGCTGATCATTAGCGGTCCGGCTGACCAACCGACAGCGTGGTACTCGGAGTTCGCTCGCATCGTACAGATTCTCAAGCGAGATGAGGACTACGAGGTTGACGAGAAGAAGCGCACGATCGGCGTTCTGGAGGAAGCAATCGACAAAGTCGAGGACCAGCTTGGTATCGACAACCTCTATGACACGGTCAACACCCCGCTTGTGGGCTTCCTCAACAATGCGATTCGAGCGAAAGAGTTGTTCAAGAAGGATCGTGATTACGTGCTGCTCGACGGCGGAGTCGTCATCGTCGACGAGCACACCGGTCGCATTCTCAAGGGGCGTCGCTACAACGAGGGCCTGCACCAAGCGATCGAGGCCAAAGAAGGCGTCGAGATCAAGGCAGAGAATCAGACCCTCGCCACCGTGACGTTGCAGAACTTCTTCCGCCTCTACAACAAGTTGTCGGGCATGACCGGAACCGCGATGACAGAAGCAGCGGAGTTCAATCAGATCTACAACCTCGGAGTCGTCCCTATTCCGACGAATCGTCCGATGGTCCGCGTGGACCAGCCGGATCTGGTGTATCGAACGGCGAGTGCGAAGTTCGACTCGGTCGTCGAAGACGTTGTCGAACGGCACGCGACGGGTCAACCGGTCCTGATCGGAACAACCAGCGTGGAGAAGTCCGAGCACCTGTCGAATGAACTGAAGAAGAACGGTGTTCCGCACGAGGTCCTCAACGCCAAGAACCACGAGCGTGAAGCGGCGATCGTCGCTCAAGCCGGCCGCAAGGGTGCTGTCACGGTTGCTACAAACATGGCGGGCCGTGGTACGGACATCATGCTGGGCGGAAACCCCGAATTCATGGCGTCTGCGCAACTCACTCAGAAGGGCTTGTCAGCGGTCGATGACCCCGATGCCTACGAAGCTGCCTGGCCCGAGGCGTTGGCAAGCGCCCAGGAGGCTGTCCAGGCTGAGCACGACGAAGTGATCGAGCTCGGCGGGCTCTATGTTCTGGCCACCGAGCGCCATGAATCTCGACGTATCGACAACCAGCTGCGTGGCCGCTCGGGTCGACAGGGCGACCCTGGCGAGTCTCAGTTCTACCTTTCGCTGGAAGACGATCTGATGCGCCTGTTCAAGGCCGACATGGTCGATTCCTTCCTGCGTCGCTTCAACGTCCCTGATGACGTACCAATCGAAGCCAAGATGGTGACGAACGCGATCCGATCCGCCCAGTCGCAGGTCGAATCGCAAAACTTCGAAATCCGCAAAGACGTTCTCAAGTACGACGACGTGCTCAACCGCCAGCGCCTGGTCATCTACGGGGAGCGCAAGAGAGTGCTCCACGGCGAAGACATCGAAGACCAGATTCGCTCCTTCATCGACGACACGGTCAACAGCTACGTATCGCAGGCCACGGCCGAGGGCTACCCCGAAGATTGGGATTTTGAGCAACTGTGGACGGCTCTCGAGCAGTTGTATCCGGTGTCGGTGACCATTGAGCAGGTAGAAGAGGATTCGGGTGGCGGCCGCGCCGGAATCAGTTCGGACTTCCTTGCGGAGGTTCTCGTCGATGACGCTCAAGCGGCCTACGGTCGACGGGAAGCAGAACTCGGGGAAGACGTCACCCGGGAATTGGAGCGCAAAGTCATCTTGACCGTGCTCGATCGCAAGTGGCGCGAGCACCTGTATGAGATGGATTACCTGCGCGATGGCATCGGCCTCAGGGCCATGGCGCAACGCGATCCCTTGGTGGAATATCAGCGCGAAGGATTCGACCTCTTCACCGCCATGATGGATGGCATCAAGGAGGAAACGGTCGGTT
>Ga0163109_10004203_pt1 | contig 10954 bp, 10 predicted proteins | sample CRUFie1St13metaG_FD_108704 | JGI IMG/M metagenome (GOLD analysis project Ga0163109, IMG submission 108704) | Marine microbial communities from the Costa Rica Dome - CRUD Field 142mm St13 metaG | ecosystem: Environmental > Aquatic > Marine > Oceanic > Photic zone | place: Costa Rica: the Eastern... | reverse complement strand
ATGCAGATGCTGTTATGGAAAGAGGAGTTTTATTACCACTTCACCATGGAATGACAAATAGTATGTTTGAAAGGCTTCATCAAACAATTGATGAGTTTATTAATCTAAAATCTAAAAAATGAAAATTTTAATTACAGGTTCTGGGGGTTACCTTGGTAGAAATATTTCTTTAGAGTTAAAAAAAAAATATACAATTTATGAGCCTAAACGGGCTCAATTAGATTTTACAGATTCAAAAAAAGTTGAAAATTATTTTAAAGATAATTTTTTTGATTGGGTGATTCATTGTGCAATTATTGGAGGAAGAAGACTTGATAAAGATGATCCAAATACAACATATAAAAATCTGAAGATGTTTTTTAATATCATGAGAAATAAAAAAAACTTCTCGAATCTTATCAACTTTTCTTCAGGAGCAGAATTTGACAGACTCTCCAGTATAGATCATAAATCTAATAACCTAGATGATTCTTTCCCATTAGATTATTATGGAATGTCAAAGAATATAATTAGCAGGATAATTAAAGGTCATCCATACACTAATTTAAGATTATATGGTTTATTTGGCCCTGATGAGGACGATGATAGGTTTATAAAGATGTGTATCAATAGAAGCAAATCTGCTCAAAAATTAGTTATTAATAATGATAAGTTTTTTGATTTCTTTTATGTAAAAGACTTAATAGAAATACTTAAACAAATTATTTCGGGTAAGTTTAAACTTAATAACCATGATTTAGACCTTGTGTATAATGATAAATTTAAGCTTTCACAAATTGCATCATTTATAAATGAACTTAGCGGTAATAAATCTGAAATATTAATTCAGGACTACTCTTCAAAATCATATACAGGCACTTATAATGGTAGTCTGGAAAGTATAAATTTAATTGGTCTTAAAGGAGGAATAAAAGAAGTTCTTTCATCTTAAAAAACATAAAAAACCAAAGAATGAAAAGTAAAATAGCAATTTGTCTTACCACATATAATAGACCAAACTATCTCAAAATTGCTATTGACTCTATACTAGATCAGACCTTTAAAAATTTTAGACTCATAATTCTAGATAACGGATCTGATAAAAGAACATTGCGGTTAATAGAGGCCTATAATGATAACAGAATAACCTATGTTAGAAGTAATAAAAATGACAGAGAGTTTATAAATAAAGCTTTTAATTTTACAAGTCAAAAATATATGATGCTGACACATGATGATGATATAATGTCTAAAAATTTTTTAGAAAATCAGATTGAAATTTTAGAAAATGATTCATCAATTGGGGTTTTAGCGTCAAGTGTAAAGCTTATTGATAATGAGGGAAAAGATCTTAATAGAAAAAGACCTAGAATTTTAAGAAATAAGTCTTGGAGTGAAAAAGAATTTATAAGAGACTACTTTTTTAGAGGAGATATAGTTCCTTGCCCCACATGTATTTTTAGATCCAAAATAATCAAATTAAAAAAATTAAAATATAATTTCAATGTTGGCCCTGCAGTGGATTTATTTCTTCTTTTTGAGATGAACTTACTGGGGATTAAAATCTTTTTGACAGAAAAAGCATTGTATAAATACAGAATTCATAGTAACCAAGATAGTGAGTTAAATCGAGTTAATCTAGAACTCTTAATACGTCCAAATATAATTCAGCTCTTGAAATCTAAAAATGAGTTAAAGCTTCTTAAAGACTATAGGAGAGCTTCATCTTCAATTATTTTTCATATAACTCTTCATCAGTTTTTAACAAAAAAGATATCCTATAAACAATTTAAAGATACATTAAACATAAAGGATCTAAATTCTGACTTATCATTAAATAAGTTTAGTGTTCTATGGGCATTTGTTGCAATCTTTCGATCATTAAGAGACTTAATTAACCCTATTCCATGAAGAAAATAAGCTTTATAGTTGACAAGCCATACTATAATAATAAAATATTTGATTCCAATTATTTAGGATCAAACTTTTTTGAATTAATGAAGGAAAAATTTAGTGAACTAGGATTCCATATTTCCTCTAATGATATTTTACCTCCTAGTGAGGCTGATATTATTTTATACAATGATTATCGAAAAAAATATAAATTTAATGATAAGCTTCATGTCTTAATCGCTCTTGAAAGCATAGCCGTTAAGCCCGAAAATTTTGATTTAAAAAAAATTGAAAAGTTTGACTTAGTATTTACTTGGAACACAGACATAGTTGATAACGTTAAAATATTCAATTTGAATTATTCGTATGATCTATCCTATTCTAAATTTTTAAACTTTGATCAAAAAAAACAATTTATTTGTAATATCTCTGCTAATAAATTCTCTAACCATAACAATGAACTATATTCAGAGAGGATAAAAGCTATTGAATTCTTTGAAGAATATGATGGGTTATTTGACTTATATGGTTTTAATTGGGATAAGTCTTTTAAGTTTCCCTATATCTATAACTTTTTTAAAGCATTAAATAACTTTAGAATTCTTAGAGGCCTTGGTAAACTATTAATTAAATTGATAAAAGTTTTTTCTCTTGAGAGGTTAATTTTTAGAAATTATAACTGCTATAAGGGTGTAATTGATGATAAATATTCAGTATTAAAAAAATATAAATTTAGTATTTGCTACGAGAATGTAACTAATATTAACGGGTACATTACTGAAAAAATATTTGATTGTTTTAAGAATGGTACTATTCCGATTTATCTTGGGGCGAAAGATATTTTTGATTATATACCTAGAAACACTATGATTCATTTTAAAGACTTTGATAACTACTCAGATCTTAAAGTTTATTTAGAGAAAATCGATCGGGATAAATTCAATAGTTATCAAAATAATATTAAAGAATTTTTAAATTCTAATAAAGCCAAAAGATTTGACTCTAAAGAAAATGCAAAAATTATAGTCAATAAAATTTCAAATGTTTATATAAAATTATAAGTCGTGAAAAGATTAATTAAAAAAATTTTACATCATTTTGGTTATAAAATATTTAGGAATGATGACAATGAATTGATTGAATCATATTATAAGTACCTGTTTTTTGGAGAAATTAATAATACTTTTAAAGTATCAAATTATAAGCTTTTTCAAGAAAGTAAATCTCAACTATCTCAAGATTACTTAGTCGCATCATACTTTAGATATAAGAGAGATGGTACTTTTATAGAATTTGGAGCTACTAATGGTATTAAAGATAGTAACACTTATATGTTGGAAAAACAACTTGGTTGGACCGGTGCACTTGTCGAACCTATCAAATCCTTTTACAGCGAACTTAGTAAAAACAGAAATGTAATCTGTCTTAATAAAGTTGTTTATAGTGAAAATGGAAAAAAAATAAATTTTTTTGAGAATGAAATCAAAGAATTGTCAACTATAAAGGGTTTTGAAAATAATGACTCTCACAATAGGGAACTTAAAAATTCAAAAGAATATGTAATTGAGACTATTTCTCTTGATGTACTAATTGATGAGTATATAAAACTTAAAGAAATAGACTATTTGTCTATTGATACAGAAGGTAGCGAATTTGAAATCCTAAAAAGTGTTGACCTTGATAAGTACAAGTTTAAGTTTATATCTGTAGAGCATAACTATTCAAAAAATAGAGAAGAAATTTATCATCTTTTAACAGATAAAGGCTATAAAAGGATCATGACAAATATCTCTAAATGGGATGATTATTATGTAAATACTGAATAAAAATGAAGCTTTTCAGGTTAAATAAAGATATAGTAACACTTGGAATAGGAAACATAATTCGCTTTGTTCTACTTGTTTTGTATTCAAGATTACAAACATATTTTCTTTCTTATGAAGAGTTATCAAAATTTTATTTAGTTTTTTCTGTCTATACTTTCTTTAGTTTTACAATAATTGGCCCGATAGGAGTATATGTCACAAGAAATATCATTGAATGGTATAATTCAAATCAATTAATTGATGCTCTAAAGAAAGTGTACTTAAAAATTATAATACCAATATCTTTTATTGCCCTAATATTAATCTCTTTGTCCAGCTTAGCTATTGACTTCGAAGCTAACTTTATTATGCTTGGAGGACTAATCTCATTAATAATTATTGCAAAGACAGGTAATGAATTGATCTATCCTTTTTTTAATTTAATTGATAAAAACACAATCTACTTAATCCTGATTATATTATTTCATTTTTTAAACCCATTATTTTCTTACATGGCGATTGAAATTTTTTCTCCTACCTATGAATATTGGCTTTTAGGTTTAGTCTTTTCCAATTTTATAGTTGGTATTATTGGCCTAAAGCTGCTTTTTAGAGTTAATAAGAATCAGAAAAAAATTAATTTAAATTTTGAAGCAATCAAGAGTTTTTCCTTATACATTATGATTGGAAATATTCTTGGCTGGATCCTAACTGATGGATTTAGATTTATTGCAGAAAACCAAATTGGATTAGCTTCTGTTGGTATATTGATATTAGGATTAATGGGTGCATCTCAAATTTTTGCAAATGTCGAAAACTTCCTTAACCAGTTATTGACACCAAAATATATTCAAAGTATTTCAAATAGTAATTATGATAAAAGGTCGAAAGCGTTTAATATGATGTTTAATGTAGCAATTCCTTTATATCTAATCTTAGCTATAATGACCTCACTGATAGCTAAATATATTATTGCAGTTATAATCGATAGTTCTAAGATTAACGACTTTCTTATAACAGCTTTTATTATAGGTATTTGGATTGAATTTCTAAAATCCCTAATAAATATTTTAAAAAATATATCTACATCAGAGTATAAAACTAAATCAATAGTGTGGCCCTATTTTGTTGGAGTAATTGTTCTTATCTTAGGATTTTTATTAATAAATAATTTAGATATTATTTCAATTTCATTACTTATTCTCACATCTTATTTTTTTGTTTTTATTTTCTGCATACTGATCTTTAATCATATAATTAAAATAAGATTAAAAATATTATTTATACTTAAATTCATTGTGCCTTCAATTATCATTGGATATTTCTTTTATAGTCTAGATAATACGCTGTACTCTTTTATTTCTATACCAGTTTATTTGCTTTTAATTTATTCCTTGATCAATCAGTATTTAAACAAAAAAGAATTATCATGATAATTATTGATGCTATTTATATTCACTCTTCAGGAGGTTTAGAAATCTTATCTCAAATATCAGATAAACTTCCAGATGGTGAGTATACTTTTCTATTAGATAAAAGGCTTAAAGAGTGGGAAAGGTTTAAGAATAAAGGAAAAATAATAAAATTAATGGCAGGTGAATTAAATAGAAAAAATTTTTACAGAAATAATGCAAGTAAAATTGATAAGGTGATATGTATAGCAAATGTTCCTCCTCCATTAATTGTCAAAGAAAGAGTAATTATTTATTTGCACAACATTTTATTGTTAAATCTAGAAAACTCAAATCTTGGGCTAAAGGCAAAAATGCTTTATAGATTTAAAAGACTATATATAAAATTAATAAATAAGGATCACTATGAATGGGTGGTTCAAACTAATTTAATGAAAAAAGAATTAGCAATAAAGATAGGCGTTAGAGAGAGTCTTATATCAACTTTTCCAATCTTTAACTCAAAAAAAAATAATTTATCTGAAAAGATAAAAAATAGTTTCTTATGTGTCTCATCGAGTGACAATCATAAAAATTTAAAAAGGCTAATAATTGCATTTAATAATATTTCCAATATAATTGAAAAAGAAACTACTTTAAACTTAACAATAGATGATAAAGCTTTCGATAGACTTAAAAATTATATCAAAAATGACAGCACAAATCTTAAGATAAATAATAATGGATATTTGTCAAAAAAACAATTATATAAATTGTATGAAGAATCAGAGTATCTAATATTTCCATCCTTAAAAGAAAGTTTTGGATTACCTCTGGTTGAGGGCTGTAATAATGGCTGTAAATTGATCTGCTCAGATCTACCATATATACATGAAATAGTATCTCCATCTTATGTTTTTAATCCTCTTTCAACTCAAAGTATATCAAACTCTTTAATCAAAGCATTAGATGGTGAAGTAAATGAAATTAGCAGTTTAAAGATTTATAATAAAATTGATAACTTTATAAAATATATTACCTAATGTTTAATAATAAAATTTTATTAATTACTGGAGGGACTGGCTCATTCGGTAATGCAGTTTTAAATAAATTTCTTAATACAGGGATTAAAGAGATAAGAATTTTCTCACGTGATGAGAAAAAGCAACATGACATGCGTGTTCTGCATAATAATAAAAAACTTAAATTTTTTATTGGAGATGTTAGAGACTATAATTCAATTATTCCTGCAATCAAAGGAGTTGACTTTATTTTTCATGCTGCTGCCCTTAAACAGGTGCCTTCATGTGAGTTTCATCCAATTCAAGCTGTTAAGACTAATATTCTAGGTACTGAAAATGTTCTAGATCTTGCAATATTAAATAATGTTAAAAAAGTAATCTGTCTTAGTACAGATAAAGCTGTTTATCCAATAAATGCAATGGGTGTCTCTAAAGCTATGATGGAAAAGGTATTTGTAGCAAAATCTCGAATATCTGGTAAAACTGAAATTGTAGGAACTAGATATGGTAATGTAATGGCTTCTAGAGGATCTGTAATACCACTTTTTTATGATCAAATCAAATCAAATAAGCCTATTACAGTGACTGATCCAGAAATGACAAGATTCTTAATGACACTTGAAGATGCAGTCAATCTTGTTATCTATGCATTTAAAAATGGTAAATCAGGAGATATTTTTGTTCAAAAATCACCTTCCACAACTATAAAGGAGCTTGCTGAAACAATGGCCTCAATATATAAGTCAAATTCTAAGATAAAGGTAATAGGGATAAGACATTCTGAAAAAGTTCATGAAACGCTTTTATCAAAAGAAGAAAGATTAATTGCAGATGATCTAACAAATTATTTTAGAATTCCGGCCGATAATAGAGATTTAAATTATGATAAATATTTCTTTAAAGGGATGAAAGAAAAAAGTAGTTATGAGGAGTATAGTTCATTTAATACTCACAGAATTTCAAAAGCAGAATTAGTTCATCTACTAGCATCAATTGGTTATAAGTAATATGAAAATTATTATTCTTGGAGCTGATGGAATGATTGGGCATAAGATATTTCAGTCGTTATCATCTAGAGATTTTAGACTAATTATTACTTCCAAGAAAAGTAAAAATAAATTACCATATATTTTTAATAATTCAGATTTTATACCAATAGATATCCTAGATAATTCAATTGAACCTGTCTTGGATAAGTTCTCTCCAAATTACATCATCAATTGTATTGGCATTACTACTAGAAGAATGAAAAATCAAAAATTGAATGATATAAGTTATATTAATTCAAAGTTCCCACATATTTTATCCAACTGGGCTGAAAAGAATAACTCAAAACTTATACATTTTAGTACAGATTGTGTTTTTAGTGGAAAAAAGGGGAGTTATGATGAACTCTCAAAAACTGATGCAGATGATCTATACGGTAAATCTAAAGCTAAAGGTGAAATACTTAATAATAGCAGTAGTCTTACTATTAGAGCATCTATGATAGGAAGAGAAATTTATAATTTTACTGAGTTACTAGAATGGGTATTATCTAATAATAATTCACAAATCTATGGTTATACAAATGCTATATACTCAGGGGTTACCACTTTATGGATGGGAGAATTAATAAATGAATTAATACAAAAAAATTATAATCTTTCAGGTATATATAATATCTCATCAAGACCTATTTCAAAATATGAATTAATCTGTAAGATCAAAGACAATTTTAATTTAAAAATTAAAATTCAAAAAAATTCTGAATACTATTCAAATAAATCATTAATTTCAGATAAGTTTTTTAAAAAGACTAAGATAACTAGGCCCTCTTGGGATTCAATGTTAAAAAACTTAGTAGTTAATAATAATGAAAATTTAGACTTATATAGAAAATACTAGTTATGAAGACTAAAATTATGACAATTGTGGGAACTAGACCCGAAATCATCAAACTCAGTATGATAATTAAGCTTCTAGATAAAAATTTAAACAATATTTTAGTTCATACTGGGCAAAACTATGATTATGAGTTAAATGAAATCTTCTTTAAAGATTTGGGGATTAGAAAGCCTGACTATTTTCTTGACTCAGTTGGAGAATCAACTGCTGAGACAATAGGCAACATTATTTCCAATTCAGATGAGGTTCTAGATAAAGAAAAGCCTGACGCAGTTTTACTTTATGGCGATACTAACTCATGTCTATCAGTCATATCTGCTAAGAGAAGAAAGATTCCCATCTTTCATCTTGAGGCTGGAAATAGATGTTTTGATCAAAGAGTTCCTGAAGAAATAAATCGAAAAATAGTTGACCATTTGAGTGATATTAATATGCCATTGACAGAGCATGCTAGAGATTATCTAATTCAAGAAGGACTTTCACCTGATAGGGTTATTAAAGTTGGATCATGTATGAAAGAGGTAATAGATAATAACTTGAAACAAATTAATAATAGTAAAATTCTTAATAAACTTGATTTAAAGAAAAATCAATACTTTGTTGTATCAGCGCATAGAGAAGAAAATGTAGATAATAAATCAGTTCTTACTCAATTATTACAATCACTAAATGCTATTTGTGATAAATATAAGTTTCCAATAATTGTCTCTACTCATCCAAGAACTAGGGATAGGCTTGAAAAACTAAACAGTAGAGTTAAAATAAATAAATTAGTAAATTTTATAAAGCCCTTGGGGATATTTGATTATGTAAATCTGCAATCTAACTCAAAATGTGTTATCTCTGATAGTGGAACTATAACTGAAGAGTCATCAATATTAGGATTTCCTGCAATAATGATAAGAAATGCACATGAAAGACCAGAAGGAATGGATCAAGGTGTTCTAATAATGTCAGGACTGGAAAAAGAAAGAGTAATAGAGTCAATCGAAGTTACACTAAAGTTATCTAATATAAGACAACCAGTTGTAAAAGATTATAATGAAGACAATGTCTCTTCTAAGGTTCTCAAGATTATTCTGAGCTATATTGAGCTTATAAATAGAGAGGTTTGGAAAAAATAAATATGGATTACTCGAAAATTCAAAAAGACCTTAGAAAAAAAATTTTATCAATTTGTCATAAAGTGAATTCAGGACATATTTCCTGTTCACTCTCATGTATTGATATTTTAATAGCAATTTTTTTAAAATATAAAAAGAAAGATGAAGACTTTATAATGTCAAAGGGACATGCTGCGGCATCACTCTATGTAATCTTAAACCATATAGGAGTTATTAGTGATAGTCTATTAGAGTCATATTATCAAAACGGTACTTATTTGTCTGCTCATCCAGCTCCTAATAAGTTTAAGGAAATTCCTTTTGCTACAGGATCTCTAGGTCACGGACTGCCTCAAGCTGTAGGAATAGCTCTAGCTAATAAGTTAAACCAAAAAAACTTAAAGACCTTTGTATTAATGTCTGATGGAGAAACTAATGAGGGTACTACTTGGGAAGCATCTCATTTTGCAGTTGCTAAAAAATTAAATAATCTAATTACAATTATAGATAATAACGGTTTACAGGGATTTGGCCAAACTAAAGAAGTTCTTGGTGAAACTAGTTCAATTAATAAGTTTAAAGAAATAGGGTTTGATGTCTTTGAGTGTGACGGCCACAAAATTAATGAGATTTTATCTACGTTAAAAAAAATTGAAAATTCAAACTCATATCAACCTAAATTAATTTTGGCGAATACCATAAAAGGAAAAGGTGTTAGCTTTATGGAGAATAAAATGGAGTGGCATTATTTGCCAATTGATGATGATCTTCTAGCTAAATCATATGATGAAGTTGAAAATTATATTTTTTAAAAGTGATATCAGAGTCTAGTATTAAAAACTTAAGGGGTCCAATTTTTGTGATTGGGGCAGCAGGATTTGTTGGGTCAAATCTTTTTAAAACGATTTCACTTTATAGAGATGATGTTTATGCAATAGTGAGGAAATCCTCTAATTGTTGGAGACTAGAATCTTTAGGAGTAAAAAAAGAAAAAATTATAAATGCAGATATTCTAGATAAAATAAATCTTAAAAAAACTTTTGATGAGTTTTCTCCCAAAACAATTTTTAATTTGAGCGCTTATGGATCATATAGCCATCAAGATAATTACGAATTAATTTTTAAGACCAATATAATAGGAACTACCAATATTCTTGAGTGTACATCAGATGATTCTGTATTTATAAATGCTGGCTCAAGTTCTGAGTACGGTTTTAATTCAGAGAATTCATCTGAAAACACCATGGTTTCGCCAAATAGTCATTATTCTGTGTCTAAGGTAGCCTCGTCACACGTTATTTCATATTATGCAAAATCATACAAAAGACTTGCCATTAATTTGAGGCTTTTCTCAATCTATGGTTATTATGAGGACACTAACAGGCTAATTCCTAAACTAATTGAACATGCAAGAAGTAAAAATTTACCAAATTTAGTATCAAAAGATATATCTAGAGATTTTGTGTTTATAGATGATTGTATAGAAGCTATGATCTCTGCTTCTTTAAGTTTAAATCAATCAATATCTGGAAATTCATACAATATTTGTTCAGGTGAAAAAACTACAATTGAAGAGTTAGTTAATATTTCAAATAAATTATTTAATATAAAAGAAATCCCTAAATGGAAATCAATGCCAGATAGATCCTGGGATCAAAAAGTATGGTATGGTAATCCAACAAAAACTTTAAATGATATTGGCTGGAAGGCAGAGACTACTTTAATTGAAGGCCTCAAGAAAACATTTAATTGGCAAGAAAAAATTTCTTATAATGATCTAATTAATAAAAGTAAAGGTGCTTCAAAAAAAATATCAGCAATCATAGCATGTTATAAAGATGGTGAGGCAATACCAGTAATGTACGAAAGACTTT
>Ga0163109_10004202_pt1 | contig 10957 bp, 12 predicted proteins | sample CRUFie1St13metaG_FD_108704 | JGI IMG/M metagenome (GOLD analysis project Ga0163109, IMG submission 108704) | Marine microbial communities from the Costa Rica Dome - CRUD Field 142mm St13 metaG | ecosystem: Environmental > Aquatic > Marine > Oceanic > Photic zone | place: Costa Rica: the Eastern... | reverse complement strand
TCATTTGAAAACATGAAACGTGCAATTATATATGGCTCTGCAATGGCATCCCTTACCGTAGAAAAATTTGGAACGGATAAAATCGCATATCTCAAATCAGAAGATCTAAATAATAGAATAAAAAAATTCAAATCCCTAGTTGAAGTCGATATCAAATAGACAAATTATAAAACAGAAACATCGATAATTTAGACAAACAATATTGCTCATTTTATAAGAATTAAAAATAAAACCATAAACAATCATCATAGTGAAAAAAATATTTTTCATATATGGATTTAATTTAGGAGTACTTTTCTTTGCTTACCAAAATAAAATTCAAGCACAAGACTTAATACATCTAAAAGATGGTTCAGTGGTAACATGTAAAATTAAAGAAATACAAGATTTTATTTTATATGCAGAAGTTCATGACGACCCATTTTTAGCAACTTTTTTCGCCGACGATGTGGCTCACCTGAAAATTGACCCTAAAAACAACCTAGTGATACGACAACTTAAGCAAGGAGTAAAAGAAGCCATGGAATATTCAAACCCTTTAGAAGAGAACTGTCTTTATGGCTTTTATTTCGGAATGCCATACGACTCTTTATTTTATATGTCTAACGTTTTTTATAAAACCGACAGTTTAGGGAACCCTATATTGGTACCTTACGACCCTATGGACACAGATTTATCAACTCGACTAAAAAGCTTGGCAAAAAGCATTACGGGCAATTCATTAATTAGACTAATCGGGGTTTTATAAAACTTATTCGAACTTTATTAATACTTGATTTTTTTCGACCGCATCAGATTTTTTTACATCAATAGATTTCACAATACCATCAGCTGAAGCCCTAATAATGTTTTCCATTTTCATGGCCTCTAAAACCATTAAACCTTCACTCTTTTTTACTGAATCTCCAACCTTAACCATTACACTTAAAACCAAACCTGGCATAGGTGCCTTTAACTCATTTACTTTCTGACTTTTTATATTATCCATCCCCAACTGATGAAGAAGCATATCAAATCGATCTTCAACGCTAACAACATACTCATTATTATTAACCTGAATTACACATGTTTTATTCTCTTTATCAAAACTAATAAGTTCAACTGTATAAGACCCATTTTTATAAATGACATGCTGAACGTCACTTGATTGAGAAAGATCCATTTTAAAGGTCTCGCCATTTATGTCACCCTCTAGCGCTTTTTTATCTGAAAATTCAATTTCAAAAGTATACCCTGCCACTTTTGCTTTATACATATTTACTCAGCATTGATTGTATGTGACAAAGATAACCTATTTTAGCTGACACATTCAAATAGCAAAAATGGCACTCATAGAAGAACTTAACTCACAAGGAAACAAATTATTTAAATACCGATCTAACTTACCTGTTCCATTTGCAATTTTGGGATTACTAATTTACGTTTATCACATAATTATCATTGGTAAAGAAATACACTCTCTTACTTTTGAAATAGTATGCTTATTTGTAGGACTGTTGGGGCAAGTAATTAGAGCGATTACTATAGGTTATACTCCAAAAGGGACTTCCGGAAGAAATACCCATGCTCAGGTTGCAGATGAACTAAACACAAAAGGCATGTATAGCCTGACACGCAATCCACTATATTTGGGTAATTTCTTTATGTGGTTTGCCATAATATTATTTATCAATGTGCATTGGTTCAGTATTCTGTACACAATGTGTTTTTGGATATATTATGAACGTATTATTTTTGCAGAAGAAAACTTTTTACGAAACAAATATGGCGACCATTATATTAAATGGACTAATGAAACGCCTATATTTATTCCGAGACTAATGGGATGGAAACAGCCAAATCTTGGCTTTTCGTTTAAAAACGTTCTTAAAAGGGAATACAGTGGGTTTTTTGCACTCTTCTTTACTTTCGGACTCTTTGATTTAATAGAGAACTACTCGCGATTCAACAAATGGCATCTTGACGACTTTTGGGCCTATTCTATATTTATTACTGGGTGTATAACAATCATTTTAAGGACCTTAAAAAAGAAAACAAGAATACTTGATGTAAAGGGAAGATAGGTTTTTACGAGATCACCATTTATAGTCTAGAAAATAATATAAAACAAGAAAATTCTCTTTAAAAATATTGAAATATCAAAAAAATCAGCAGTAAAGAGAATAAAACTGTAAAACATAAGTTAGTTTAAGCACCCTACCCTTTCTTCATTTGGGATTTCATTTAAACACAAAAAACTACAAATAGGTTTATTAATATTGAGAATTTTAATCACAACAGAAGTATTAGTTATTCTATATCAACCCTATTAGCAAAATCCTTATGAGCTTTAATAAGTTTATTGGGATTGTCAATACTACTAGCATGACCAGCGTTTGGGATTTCAATATACTCTACATCATAAACAAAAGAAGATAATCTCTTTACTGTTGATGGGCGTGCTTCATCAAACTCACCAGTAGTGAACAGAACAGGAATACTTATTTTACTCAAAGCTTGATGAATATCATAATTAAGTAAGGTTCCTGTTGGACTAAATTCACTCGGTCCCCACATATAGTTGTAAATAAAATTGTTACCTCTAATATCCATATTACTAAATGAGTTATTAAATAATTCATAACCCGGAATACTGTCCCAATTTACATTAATTGATCTAATCATGAAATTTTGATAAAAAACTCTCATTGCATCCTGATAAGATCTAGTTTCAAATGCATTTATTTTTTCAGCAATCTCAATATGCTGTTGAATTGAATCGGGTAGTTGAGTAATCAGAGTGTCACAATCAGCGACCCAAATATCGGTTGAAAAATAAGGACTATTAAATACAATTCCTTTGACACCGTCGGGATGTTTAAGATAATACTCTAAAGCCAATGCTGTTCCCCAAGAATGTCCAGTTAAGTAAAATTCATTTAAATTCAATTTATCTGTTAATGCTTTTACTTGATCTACAAAATTTTCTACTTCAAGAAGTGAAGTGTCTTCATGGAATGTTGACAGGCCACTACCAAGCTGATCCATCAATATTACAGGCCGATTATCTGAGATTGCATTTAAATATGTTCCTCCTTTACTATTTCCTCCTGGTCCACCGTGAAGATATACATAAGGTGGTTCGTCTCCTTCACCAAGTATACCATACCAAATTTCTCCTCCCTCAACATCAACATAACCATATCCACTTTTTAAATATGGATTTACGTTATTTGATGACCCACAACTAAGGTTTAAAATAAGAATGTAAAAGCAAATTAACCTAAACACGGTATTTTATCAATGTATAAAAACAAATATAGCATTTAAGTGTTTTATGACCAACTTGGTTAACTATTTCACTCATAATTTAAACTATACAAATAGATCTTTATGGGTTAACAAAAATTCAAAAAGAGGGGCTTTTTTAACTAAAATAGACCTAAAATGGCTTAAAAAGAGCACTTTTTGGTGAAAAAAGCTAAAAAGTTGAGAAAATATATTTTAAAAAATCATCAATATTCTATCAATTTTGAACTCGATTAGAAGCAATTGTTCGGAGTAATGTTTACACAACTTTAGCTATCTAAGCTCTATAAAATCATTTAATATATTTAATTACTAAAATTAATTTTAATCAAAAATTTTATAATAAAACTATTGGTGATCTAAAAATTGTATTTTTGAAAAAAATGGTTTTAATAATTAAAAAGTGAACCAAGACAAGCAGTTAAAATACGATAAAGCATACTTAAAAATGGCTGCAGAATGGGCTAAATTATCCTACTGTGAACGTAAACAAGTAGGTGCGTTAATCGTCAAAAATCGCATGATTATTTCTGATGGTTACAATGGAACACCTTCAGGATTTGAAAACATTTGCGAAACCGAATCAGGGCAAACGAAATGGTACGTTTTGCATGCAGAAGCTAATGCAATTCTTAAAGTGGCTAGATCTACTCAGAGTACTGAAGGTGCTACTTTATACCAAACACTTTCGCCATGTAAAGACTGTAGTAAATTGATCTATCAATCAGGTATTAAAAGAGTGGTGTTTAGTAAAAAATATAAAGACACAGAAGGTATCAAATTTTTAACAAAAGCTGGTGTAGAAATTTCTCACATTCCGATCGAAAAAAAAACTGATGCAGAATAAAACACCATTTATCAAGAACCCATTTTTAATTCTTTTTACACTTACAATAGGCATCTATATTGGTAAGCAGATTAGTATTCCCAACCATTATATTCAAATTAGTAACTCGACCACTGGGCAGTTACCAAAGCTTGTAGAACTTCTTAATTACTTAGAATTTAATTATGTAGACTCAATAGACCTTGATAGCTTACAAGAAGAAGTAATTACTTCTACTTTAGAAAGTCTTGATCCACATTCTAGTTACATACCTATTGAAGAACTTCAAGATATTACTGAAAGTATGCAAGGTAATTTTGAAGGTATTGGCGTGCAATTTCAAATTATTAAAGATACTATTGTTGTAATAAGTCCTATTTCAGGTGGTCCTTCTCAAAAAAAAGGAATTCAAGCAGGAGATAAAATTATCAAAGTTGACAGCATGAATGTTGCTGGCATAGGAATTACCAATCAAGATGTTTTAAAAACACTTAAAGGCGATAAAGGGACTCAGGTATTATTATTTATTAAGAGAAAAAATGTTGATCGCTTATTAGAATTTAATATCACACGTGATAAAATCCCTATTACTAGTGTAGACGTGTCCTACATGTTAAATGATCAAGTCGGGTATATTAAAGTAAATAGATTTTCTGGAACAACAGAAGAAGAATTCATTTCAGCATTGAATGACTTAAAAAGTAAGGGTATGAATAAACTCATACTCGACTTACGATCAAACCCCGGTGGATACCTGTCAGCAGCTATCAACATGGTAGATGAATTTCTACCTAAAGGCAAAACTGTTGTATACACAGAAGGTGCTTTTCGAAATAGACAAATCTATAAATCATCAAACTTCGGTAGATTTCAAAAAGAAAAACTCATCGTATTGATCGATGAAGGGTCTGCCTCTGCAAGTGAAATTGTTGCAGGTGCTATTCAAGACCATGATAGAGGAACCGTTATAGGGCGAAGAACTTTTGGTAAAGGACTCGTTCAAGAACAAAACCAAATGAGAGATGGGGCTGCATTCCGATTAACAACTGCTAGATATTATACCCCTTCGGGAAGGTGCATTCAAAAACCATATACCAAAAACACTGATGATTACCATAAAGAATCTTTAGAGCGCTATTCGAATGGTGAACTTCATCACAAAGACAGTATAAAAATTACCGATTCACTTAAATTTTACACCCATGAAGGCCGCGAAGTATTCGGTGGGGGTGGTATTTCTCCAGACTATTTTATTCCTCTTGACACAACAGGAAGATCTAACTGGCTTTATGAAATCTTAGCTGAAAATATGATTAATATATTTGTGTTTGACTACATAGATGGACATAAAAAAGAACTTAACAAGTATAAATCCGCATCAGAATTTGACGATAAATTTAAAATTAACGAACAAGTCTTTAAGAACTTTATTGAAATCACAAAAGACAAAGGAATTAAAGGATCAACATTTGAAATAGAAACTTCAAAAGATTGGATTAATACGCATCTAAAAGCTCTTATCGCTAGGCAAGAATGGAGTGATGAAGGTTTTTATAGAGCTATAAATAAAGATGATAATATGATAGTAAAAGCTCTGGAACTATTTAATGAAACAACAGAATAATAGTTACCTTCAACTTAAAACAAACAACGAAATAATCAATAAAAGTTTAATCATGAAATAAAGTCCGCAACAGAAAATAAAAAGCCATCTTCATAGAGATATTTTTTACTTTTAAAACAATATTACATCTAAAAAAGACCCTTATTTCCTCTTAGAATATCTTCATAACCCAAATCAAAATCAAGGTTTCCCTTCTGAGACGCACTAACTGCAAGAGCGTCACATCTTTCATTCTCAGGGTGATTATTGTGTCCTTTCACCCATTCAAATTTAACCTTGTGCTTGGGATAAATTTTTAAAAAACGTTTCCACAAATCTGAATTCTTCTTTCCCTTAAATCCTTTTTTTTGCCAGTTAAACACCCAACCCTTTTCCACAGAATCAACCACATATTTAGAGTCTGATGTTACCAAAACAACAGAACCATCGCTTTTAATTTGCTCTAAAGCAACAATAACAGCTAACAACTCCATTCTATTATTTGTAGTTAGTCGATAGCCTTTTGCAAGTTCTTTACGATGCTTTCCTGCAACCATCACTATACCATAACCCCCTGGGCCAGGGTTTCCACTCGCTGCACCATCTGTATATATATAAATTTTCATAGAATAATAGATTCTATAACGCTAGGGAAATGGCATAATTCTAGTGCTTGAACCTTTGTCTTGACATCCTCTGGCAAATCGTGTTCATCTATATCACATGTTGCCTGAAATATAATGGCACCCTCATCATAATTTTCATTGACATAATGAATTGTAATACCCGATTTTTCCTCATTATTTTCTACCACAGCTTTGTGAACATTCATTCCGTACATACCTTTCCCACCATACTTGGGTAAAAGTGCAGGGTGAATATTCAGTATTAAATTTGGATACGCTTTAATTATACTTAATGGTATTTTAAGTAAAAATCCCGCTAAAACTATCATGCTTACATTGAAATCTTTTAAAACATCATGCACCCTCGAGCACTCGTTAAGATCATTTTTGTTAAAAATGAAAGTTGGAATATTATGCAATTTAGCACGAACTAGCACTCCTGAACGCGAATTATTTGAAAGGACCAAAACCACCTTAACAATCTTATTATCAGAAAAATAACGAATAATATTTTCTGCATTTGAACCTGAACCTGAAGCGAAAATTGCAATTCTTGTCATCAAACAAAAGTAATTAAGATTTATATAACAGTGCTAAAGAGTGTTACTTAATTTCAAGATTGAAAAATTTGGCTATTTTTAAGTTTATATCTTTCTTTGCAACAAAATATTAACCAAAATTAAAAAAACATGTCTGACGTAGCATCTAAAGTAAAAGCTATAATAGTTGATAAACTAGGAGTTGATGAAAGTGAAGTAACAAATGAAGCAAGCTTCACTAACGACCTAGGGGCTGACTCATTGGATACCGTAGAATTAATAATGGAATTTGAGAAAGAATTCGATATTCAAATACCAGATGATCAAGCAGAATCTATTGCAACTGTAGGTTCTGCAATTGAGTATATCGAAAAAGCATAAATAAAATTATAATGACGCAACTGAAAAGAGTTGTTGTAACTGGATTAGGAGCTTTAACCCCTATTGGAAATAATGTTTCTGTATATTGGGCTAACTTGCTGAGTGGTCAAAGTGGGGCGGCACCTATAACGCGATTTGACGCCTCAAACTTTAAAACGCGATTTGCTTGTGAGGTTAAAAATTTTAATGCAACCGATTATATAGATCGCAAAGAAGCACGAAAACAAGATCCTTATACGCAATATGCAGTCGTAGCGACTGCGGAAGCTATGCAAGATTCTAATATTAATCTTGATAATATAGATTTAGACCGTGCTGGGGTAATTTGGGGATCTGGAATTGGAGGCATTAAAACTTTCTATGATGAAGTCTCAGCTTTTGCTAAAGGAGATGGAACTCCAAGATTTAACCCTTTCTTTATCCCTAAAATGATCTCTGACATTGCTGCCGGAGTTATTTCCATAAAATATGGTTTTAGGGGGCCGAATTTCAGCACTGTATCTGCTTGTGCATCTTCCTCAAATGCAATTATAGACTCCTTTAATTATATACGCCTCGGAAAAGCAGACATTATAATCACTGGAGGATCAGAAGCATCAGTTAACGAAGCAGGTGTTGGTGGTTTTAATGCCATTAAAGCACTTTCTACTCGTAATGAAAATCCCGAAAAGGCTTCTAGACCCTTTGATAAAGATCGTGATGGCTTTGTACTTGGTGAAGGTGCTGGAACTTTAATTTTAGAAGAATATGAGCATGCCATGAAAAGAGGTGCTAAAATTTATGCTGAGGTAATAGGAGGAGGACTATCTGCAGATGCACATCATATTACGGCGCCTCATCCAGAAGGCATAGGGGCAAAAAAAGTAATGCAAAATGCATTAGAAGACGCCAAAATAAAACCTGAACAGATTGACTACATTAATGTTCATGGAACTTCAACCCCACTTGGCGATATCTCTGAAGTTAAAGCAATTAAAGAAGTGTATGGAGCAAACGCCTATAATTTAAACATTAGCTCTACAAAATCGATGACAGGACATCTATTAGGTGCAGCAGGTGCTGTAGAAGCAATTGCATCTATTTTAGCTCTTCAAAAAAACATAGTTCCTCCCACTATCAATAATGAGAATTTTGATAATCAATTAGATTCAAAATTGAACTTTACGCTAAATAAAGCTGAAAAAAGAAATGTAAATATGATAATGAGCAATACTTTTGGTTTTGGCGGGCATAATGCATCAATCATTTTAAAATCTTTCTCTAACGAATGTTAAGATGGCTTTGGGAGTTTTCTAGAGCGAACACCTTATTTTATATAGAGCTTCAATCTATATTAGGCTTCTTACCAAGAAAAATTAAATTTTATCACCAGGCCTTCTGTCATAGTTCTATTGAAGACGAAAAATACGGGAATAATGAACGTCTCGAATTATTGGGAGATGCAATTTTCAATGCTGTAATTACAGAGTATTTATTTCACAAAATGCCACAAAAAGATGAGGGCATCTTGACAGATATTCGATCTAAAATGGTAAGCAGAAAAACACTAAATCTGCTGGCAAAAAAAATTAAAATAGATAAGATGGTACGAACTAATTTAGGCGACAAAATACCATCATCAGTTTATGGGAATGCCTTCGAAGCACTTATTGGTGCAATATACCTAGATAAAGGCCCTAAATATTGTAACAAATTCATAATCAAAAAAATAATCGACCCTCACTTCTCTCTAAATGAACTAGAAACAGAAATCAGTAGCTACAAGAAGTACTTTATAAACTGGGCTCAAAAAAATAACTACAATTATAGCTTTATACTTATTAATGAGACCGGAAAAGCACACAATAAAAATTTTGAAATTGGACTCTTCCTAAAAGATGAAATTATTGCTACTGCATCGGCAGGATCTAAAAAAAATGCCGAAGAAAAAGCTGCAAAAAAGGCTTGTCAAGCACTTACAATTTAAATAAATTTCAATTACTTTTTTGGCTATATTTGAAATCAACATTGATTATATAAAGATATGGCGAAAAAAAGTTATAATATAGATTTTGAATACGATTATGACTTTATTCTCATTGGAATATGTAGTCCTCTCAAAGACTATCATATGTGTTACAAACTAAATAAAGAACTTGGGACTTCATTACTTAGGAGTAGGCTTGACATAAGCATGAATTTCTTTGAAGGAATTGAAAAAGGCCAATTTTCCTTATATGAATATTGGGATCAACAATATGAAAATCAATGGTATCTATTATCAAATAAATGTCAAATACTTTGCGACGAAAGATCCCAAAATAAAGGAACTATTTTTGATGGATTTATTCAAAATGAAAAAAAACCAAAATATCTCATTCCTGAAAATTCAAAAGTAGACTTCTACCTACAAGTCCATGGAATTCTCGGTGAAAACGCAAAGTTAGAAATGATTAAAAATATAAAAAAACTCAATCGTGTCGTAAATGCATATGAAATATGTATTAATGATTTGGGGTCGAAAGAAAACTTAATTATCAAATGAATAACACAAAAATCATCGGAACAATTGGACCATCCTCTTATGACAAGTCCATTTTAAGAAAAATGTTTGCCGAAGGTCTTAACGTAGTTCGTATCAATTTTTCTCATAGTGACCACGATAAAGCTCTACAGATTTATAAATGGGTCCAAGAACTAAATGAAGAAGAAAATCTAAATGTTGCTACGCTTGGAGATCTACAAGGACCTAAACTTCGTATTGGAGATGTTAATGAAGGGCAAACTTTAATTAAAGGAGAAAAAATTACGATTACTACAGATGAATGTATAGGTAATACATCAAAAATATACATTACTTATCCGGATTTCCCAAAAGACGTTGAAGTGGGAGATAAAATAATGCTAGACGATGGGAAACTGATTCTTCAAGTTGAAAATTCTAACAAGAGAAATGAAGTTAAGGCAGTTGTCATTCAAGGTGGTGAATTAAAATCTAAAAAAGGAGTAAACCTCCCAAACACAAAGATATCTTTACCCTGCTTAACAAGCAAAGATCTTGCTGATTTGGAATTTGCTTTAGACACTGGAATCGAGTGGATTGGCTTATCTTTTGTTAGGTCTGTAAATGATATAAAAGAATTACAAAAAATAATCTCTATAAAGAGATCACCTGCTAAAATAGTAGCTAAAATTGAAAAGCCAGAAGCCATTCAACAAATTGATGCAATTATAAAAAATTCTGATGCAATTATGGTGGCACGTGGAGATTTGGGTGTTGAAGTTCCAATGGAGCGGGTTCCTAATCTTCAAAAAATGATCACACGTAAATGTATAAAATATTCAACACCTGTTATTATTGCTACACAAATGATGGAGTCAATGATGAAAAGTTTAATCCCAAGTAGAGCTGATGTAAATGATGTTGCTAACGCAGTACACGATCGTGTTGACGGAGTCATGCTTAGTGGTGAAACATCTGTTGGCATGTATCCTGTTGAAGTGATACAGGCTATGAGTAAAGTATTGAGAAGTCAAGAAAATTATGCAAATCTAGAGATGGAAGAATTTCTCCCAGTTGAAAAGAATGATGGAAGATATATTTCTGATACAGTGTGCTATAATGCATGTAAAATTGCGGAGCAAGTAGACGCTAAGGCAGTAATGACTATGACCCATTCTGGCTATAATGCTTTTAAAATTTCTAGTTTTAGAC
>Ga0163109_10004201_pt1 | contig 10958 bp, 10 predicted proteins | sample CRUFie1St13metaG_FD_108704 | JGI IMG/M metagenome (GOLD analysis project Ga0163109, IMG submission 108704) | Marine microbial communities from the Costa Rica Dome - CRUD Field 142mm St13 metaG | ecosystem: Environmental > Aquatic > Marine > Oceanic > Photic zone | place: Costa Rica: the Eastern... | reverse complement strand
TATCGATATCATTCTTTTCTATCCATGGTGCAGCACAATCAAAAATATATTCTGTTAATCTCCAATATCCAGAATTTTTGTAGGTAGTATGAGAAACTCCCCTTATGTATTCAATGATTGAAGACTTATCCATAGAATGAATTTTTCTCATTTTTTTATCAATTTCTGTTATGGATTTGGCTCTTATTAAGGCTTTGGTTTTCATTAAATTTATTCCTTTAAATTAATTTGTTATTAATGTAATCTTTATATACGACATTTTGTGTCATATGTATTATGAAAAAAGTATCAAGCACAGAAGCTATTAGGCGCGGATTTAGTATTCTTGGGTCTGTAAGTAGAGCTCCAATGAGTTCTAGAGATATTTTTCAGAGACTTTATGATGAGGGCTTTAATGTCAGCATAAGAACAATTGAGAGAGATTTAAGTAGATTGCCAGATATTTTTCCTTCTCTCATAGAGGTAGATGATAGATCAAAACCTTTTACATATAGGCAGCCAATTAATGCTAGAAAATACTCTGCAATGAATCCAACCGAAGCTATCTGTCTTGAGCTAGCTTTTAGTTTTTTGAACCCAATTCTGCCAAAAAAGACTCTCAATCCTATTAATCCCTACCTTAAAGAAGCTGATGCAGTTCTGAATGAGCAACATGCAAAGAAGTACAAAAATTGGAAAGATAAAGTCTTAACAATTAACGAAGGTCTTCAGTTACAGTCAGCCAATGTTAATCAAAGAGTAATAAACAACATTCATGAGGCTCTTTGGGATGAAAAAGTAGTTATTGCAAAATATCAGTCAAGGGCAAGCGAATTCGCACATATTTATAAGATTCACCCAGCAGGATTAGTTTATCGAGGAAGGATAATTTATTTGATATGTTCATTCAGTGATAATCCAGAAAAAATAATCTACCTTCCGCTACAAAGATTTAAATCCATTGAGATTCTTCAAGAAGAAAAAAGTTTTCATCAGGGTAAAAAAGTCTCAAATCTTGTTAAGGATTTATTGGGATTTAGATTAAATGATAAAAAACTAAAAGTTAAGTTAAAGTTTTCAAAAATGGCAGGAGCGCATTTATTTGAAACACCGCTGAGTAAAAAACAATCTATAAAAGAAACAAAAGATGGCTTCTTTATGGTCGAAGATAAAGTTGTCGATAATATGGAATTGAGATACTGGATTAGGTCATTTGGAGACGAGGTTGAGGTAGTTCAACCAAAAATGCTTAGAGAAGAGTTTGCAAAACTTTCAAAGAGACTTAGAAAAAAATATGAATAAAATCAAACCTAATTCAATAGAAGCAGTTATGTTTTTCGCACTATATATTTGCGCACAAGATAAAAAAATTGCTAAAGAGGAAAAAAAAGAACTGATTCTTGATGTTCAAATTATTAGAAAACTTTATTTTGATATTTATGGAGAATTTATTGATGATAATTTTCAAGAGACAATAAATTCTATTAATGAAGATGACATAACAATTAAGCAGTTTATTTCCAGTAGTTTAAGCAAAAAAGAAAAGGATTTTGTTTCTAATCTACTAACTGATCCGAAGATACAAGATATAGCGATACTTGCTGCACGTCATGCAGCTGCAGCCGATGGCTTTCATAAGCTTGAGAAGAAAAAATTTGATTACTGGGTAGAAGCCTGGGATCTCTAGCAATCTAATAATGGGCTGATTTCAATTTCATTGGCAATTTCGCCAAAAGGAGCTGAAATCCTTATCAACCCATTTTTTAATTTCAACATGCTAGATTAATGCTCTATGAAAGACTTGTTAGTCTTGGCCTTTAGCATATCACACACATCTAGCTCGATTACGCCTCTGTTGATGGAAGCTTTGAGGTAAAAGGCCATATTAATTCTTTTGATTTGCTGCATCAATATAAAAATCTGTTTCATTGCCAGTAACAAGAAATTTATAAGTATTTAAATTTGGTAACTCAAGTTGTATTTCAGGGTTTTGCATTATTTTATCCTTTTTAATATTTTTCATAAACACATAATATTTTTATCTAGCGACAATAAGTGTCGTAATCGTAAAAGTAATAAAGCGACACTAATTGACGCTAGTCATTTGTATATTACATGAATGAAATTCTTGAAAGATGTTAAAAGTATTAAAGCCCGAATATTTCTAAATCAAGATATTGATGACAATGAAATCTTCAGCATCGCGATAAATGCAAAAAATAGATCTGAACAAAGGTCTTTTGATGAGGCTATGAAACTTTTATCAAAGCCCTTATCAAAACAAAGCAATATTCTCCTCCTTGAGTTATTTAGAATATCTATTAATAAAAATGATAGTAAGTTAGCACTTAGGCTAGCAAATATTCTGGTGAGAAAAACAAATCAATCTTTTGTTATCCGCACAGTCTTGAATTCAAAAAATTACACTCTTCGTAGAAAACTTATTGAAAGCATAGAACAGAATAAGAAACTAAAAGCTAGCAATAAGATTTATCTTTTTTTCATGTTATGGCAAATGAAAAAAGTTCCAAAGAAATTACTCCTTAAGAAAATTAAACTCTATTTGGACAAACTGCTGTTTGAGTATCAGTTTAATATTGATAGAGATGGCGATATAAATTATTGGTATGGCCGTCATCAAAATGAGCTTGCAAATAAAAGGTTTCTTTTAAGATTAATGAACTTAACAATCTTTCTTGCAAAAATTGGATATGCCAAAAAAGCCATTAGTTACTTTAAAAGAGGTTTTGGTCTTTTAAAAACATCACAACCAACTTTTTATCAAGATTACTTTAAATACACCCCCCAGGGATGGGGGTTTTTTAATAAAGAAAGAAGGTTCACAGATGGTATTTGTGACTTTGATAGCATTACACAATATCTTGATACTGACTTTAAAACTTTTTTTAATACTCCTTTCAATCAAAATGAATTAAAAATTAGTAGGCTTAAAACAACTAATGCTCTAATTTTTGCAAATGAGTTTGCAAAGTTTTCTAACGATACAGATATTCTAGAAATAATATTCCCTATTCATGTTTCTAATGGATTCTTCCATGGAGATACTTTTGGATATATTTCTTTGATTGAAAGAGTAAATAAAAATGATTTTGATAAAAATTGGGCAGATAAAATCAATAATTACTTTTTTGATAAACAACATTACAGTTCAAAAATTGCATTTTTAGGTCTGTCAGAGGAAATAAGACAAAAAAACAATATAGATGATAATAAAATCAAAGATCTTTTTACAAATAAAGTTTTTGCGGGAAGATTAGACGGTTTATTTTATTACTGCAGGTATAGTAAAAAAGTTATTTATTGTGGTGGATGCAAAAATACAATTGCTTTTAAGTTCGTATATGAAAAAGCTGATAAAAATATAAAAGACTGGCTAGAAGATCTATTTGTTGCAAAAAAACTGACCTTCAATGGGAAGTTTAGTGCATCAAATTTAAACAGAACTGAAATTGAAAATTTTAAAAAAATGTTTGATGAAGAAACTGCTAGAAATTTTGAAAAACATATACAAATGAAATTATCAAAACTGAGCCAAAAAGGTATCATCCGAAGATTCAGCGTATCAGATATTAGTGAAAACTTAGCATGTCATCTAATGAAAGAATCTAGAGGTTCTGAAAATTATAAAAAAGGAATAGATTTTCTTCGGAAAATATATTTATACCCTTCATTTAAATTCGCTAATCCAAGAGAATTAAGAGCGGATCTCGTAAAAGAAAAACGTGGGATAGATTACATGCGCTCAAAAGCTTTTAGGAAAGAGCTGAATAAATTTATTCAGGCATTTTTGGAATTAAAACAAGAGCAACAAAAGCACTTATGGCCCGATAATTATGGACGAAATCTTAGCTCAATTGTTTACCCATATTGCAGCAAGGCTACTTGTAGAAAATACTCAAAGCAAAATCCTTATGGTATCTTCAGATCATTTAAACCCCAATCAGTTTCCGAGATTGTGAGGATAAAGAAAGAAAAAGCAAGGATGAGTCAGCTAAGTGATGAAGCGTTCCTAAAGGACTATAAGGATTATGTCTCTGTAAAGTTAAAAAAATATCCACATTCAGCAGATACTACTGTTAGAACGCTTCATTTTCTTGAGGAAGCTGAACAGAGATTTTCATTATCTGAAGTCAAAAATTTATTAAGAAAAGATCTCAATCAACTTCCCTGTATTGATGACCGAAGGGCCACACTTGACTTACTTAGCAGAGGTGGTCGATGGAGGCATTCATATAGCACTACTGCAACTGTTTCAGATTTATTATCAAATGAAAGTATGAACACTATTAAAAATATTAAGGAAATGTCTAAAAGCGAAATAAAAAAACATTTTAGTAATAGAAAAATAATGGAATTAGCTCACAATAACTTTCTAGCTGTTGCATTTTTCAATAAATTTCCATCAATGGTAATTTATGATCTTACTGAGAGAGGAATATTCAAAAAGCATTCTTATCAAAAAAATCAGCACTTTGATATGTCTGAATTAGATATGTCTGAATTAAAAAAAGCTCTCCAAAATGTATGTGATGATTTAGAGTCTACTTATGATTTCAATTCGAAAAAAACCGAATTCGCATCAAATATTTTTGAACATTTCTTTAATGAGGACCCGTGGAGTAATCTTAAAGATTGGAGTCGAGTATATTCTAAAATTGTTAGTAGCTCATTTTTGCCGATATATGAGAATATGGCCTCCTACCTCATAGATATGCTCAAAGAAATTTCTCTCAAAGATGACAATCAGGCTGAGTCTTTTATTAATTGTTTTAAAGCAATTTTTTCTATAAAGTCTCAACGTAAAGGTATAAAGGACTCTAAAAATAATCTTAATAAAATTTATTCTCAACTAGAAGAGACGGCGCGTAAAATCCTAAAAAAAGATAAGATAGATAGGGTTACTGGAATAGCTTTCACAAAGATCATAGACCTTTTTCTAGGATACGATGGGCCAAGAGTGAAAAGGTTCATGAAACAGAAGCAATATCAGAAACTAAAGCTGCTTTTAAGAAAGTGTGCCATTCATTTAATACAAATAACTAATATTACCTTTAAAGAAATTTCCTTAAATGATAATAAATTGTATGAAGAAGCTGCGAAAAACTATCTTCGGTCTATAAAAGAGTTCGATACTAAGTATTTAGGGCGTCTTAATAGAGTTGTTCCTTCAAAAGATTTTCTTGAATATACCAGAAAATATAAAGTGCCCTACTGGGCAAATTCTTTAAATATTTATTGTAAAGCTTAACTTTCTAAGTTTGGTGGATCGTTTTTTATTAAATAGGCAATATCTTCTGATTGTTCTTGTTTGTGGCCAACTAAAATTATCTTCTGATTATTAACAATGCAAGAATAAACTCTACCTTGATTATCATAACCATTAGATATTTTCTGTGTAACCTCTTTCCAATGTTTGGTTTTTTGAACATTTTTATAGCTAACATAAGAGTCATTGCTATGAATTTTGTAAATAATATCTTCAAGCTTGTTAGTGTCTTCAAAGTATTTATCGACTGCTTTAAGCCCTCTAGGTAATAAATTAATATTCTGATATCTGCTCATATTTCTTTCAAATTGAGTGATGATTTGTCTTTTTGCTTTGGCAAGCTTTTTTTGGATATCTTCGTGTTTACGGCTTAATTTATTATATTTGTAATCAAGGCTATCAAAAGCCGATTTGATTGCTTCAGATTCCTTGGCATACAAATTAGCAATTTCATCACTTTGAGACCTCTCGCTATTTAGAATTTCAAGTTTTTTATTTAACTCGCTTACATTATTGTTTTGATCTTCCTCGTCACCATCATGAATAAGAAATGCATCGATGCCACCAACTAAATCACAGGCTTCACTTACCCTTAGTATATCTTCAAACATATCCTTCAATAATTGCTCTGAAACAGTTGGGTCAAATCTGAAGAAATAGTCATATTGAATCCCGTTTGGTGCAGGTTTAAAGCTCTCTGAAATAAAGAAATCAAACTCGCCATATCTGTCAAAGAAACTTCTTTGTTTAGGATTAAAGTAATCTCTTATTGGAGCAGGTGAATTAAATCCAGTTACCTCTTTTGGCATAACTGCGTCCCCAATTTCATTCGCTTGGGCTTGCATGGTGAATCTTTGCCCACCCATATCAATGCATGAATAGTTTCGGGGTTTATTTATGATTGCTTTTATTTTATCTAATCGATTGTTTGATTCGTTAATAGTAATGTAAATGCCAGTATCTCTTTTTTCTAAAAACCAGTCTCGTTCATATTTTGGGAAATTAAAGCCGGGCTTATCCTCATAATCTATTACCTCTTTAACAGTAAATTCAATGCCATGAAGATCACTTTCTGAAAAAGGTTTTAAAAAAGTTAGCTTTTTATATTTTTCTTCTGCTTCTTTTCTTGCTAGTTTCGGACATTCTTTAAGAGGTAACTTTCTTGTATCTTGATGGTCAATAAAATTACCTTTGTAAAGTGGGTAAACAGTGCCATATATATTTATACCTAGGCTACCATTAGACATAGCTCTGATAGCTCTTTTGAAAAAATAGCTTCTTGGCTTTCCATTTTCACTTATGTATTTGACTTTTATTCTTAGAGACAAGATAGCTCCTTTTTAAAAAAAACTGTCATATAGTATATTAACTCTAAATTGTTATTGATTTAAAATATTAATAAATGAACATTGAAGATATAAAGCCTAATTCAATTGATGCTATTATCTGTTTTGGTCTCTATATTTGTGCACAAGATAAGGTAATTTCATCGCAAGGAAGATTAACTGTTTTTGTTTGAGTATATTCTTCAAATTCAATCACCAGTGCAATTATATTATCGGTAACAGATTTGATTGTTGACTTAATTTTACCCTTTCCAAAAGATGCATGGATAATTTCATCTCCTATCTTGAAATTGGAGAAAGAATTTCTGTATGGATTAGATTTCATTTTTTGAAGCATGCGTTGAAGTCTTGTTTCTCTGTATTGTTTATTCTTACCTCCCGGGATTATCTTTCTTTTTGGCTTAATCAATATAAGAGTCTGAAACTTATTAGTTTCCATAACATACTCTCCTGAAGAATAAGAATTTGGGTCATTAAATAAGTTCCCATTACATATAATATTAGGAATATCATTTTTTTCTATTACGAGCTTCTGTTCAGAAAAGTCTTTAAGAATTTGATATTTTTTTGTCGAGGCATAATTATGAATCCTTTCAATGTTTTGCTTTGTACCTGAAATGCTCCTTTCAGAGAAGATTGCATAGGACTCTGGTTTTAAAGATTTAAGAACTTTCAGGAAATTTTCTGAGCTTTCATCACTGCTGCTTTGGGAAAATTCTCCCAAGCAATTCTGAAAAGAGATAACATCATAAAAATTTGATAAATTAAATTTATCTAAATCAAACAAATTTGTCAGATCAATTTGATGGAAATAGAAATTAATATTTAAATTTTTTTCCATTAATCTTTTCTTGCCATTTGAAAAAATAAAATTTTTTCTAGCAAAATCCCACTCATTAATTTGGTCATATAGATGAATGTCTACAGAATTATAATCACCAAAATTCTCTTCAAAGAATTTTGTTATCCCAATTATTTCTGGAGCAGGGCCAGCACAAAATAAAGCAATCTTTAAGTCTTTCCTCACATTTCTTGTTAGCAAGTCTTTCTTAATTAAATTTAAAGCATCATAAATTTGATGCCAATACGCATGAAGGTATTTTAAGCAATAAATTATCTGTGTATTTTGATCTATATATGGCATCCTAACATCGCCTTTGTGATTGCGAATTGCTTCAGAAAAAACTTCAAGTTCTGGTTTTAGGCTTCTTAAATATGATACGAAAGTTTTGGGGATACTCTCTCTTCTTGATAATTCTTCTCTATGCAGAGTTTGCAAATCCTCAACAACTTGGTGCAAAATATTTTCCTTGAAAACTTCCTGGGGTAGACTCTCATTTTCAAAACTAAAGTCTTCTGGACGAAGTTTCTTTAACCTACTTCTTATTCCACTTCCCCTTCTTTTATGAATATCAGAAAGCTGTTTGACCGACAATCCTTTGTCATAAGCTTTTAAAAGAGCCTCATCTTCCTTATTGCTCCATCGAGCATATGAATTGAATCTATTGCTTGATTCTTTTAATGCCGTTTTATAATCATTAAAATCTGTGAACAGCTTTCCATTAAATTTATATACCATATAAGGTCCTATGGGATTAATCTAAAGGTAAGATTAATTCTAGGCTCTGAAATCTTTTTTCTCACTGGTATTTGGTGAAGCCAATGCTGCTGAAGAGGATCATGCATAATTAGTAAGCTTCCATGAGAGAGCATTATCTTTTCTTTTTTTTCTGCATTATGTTTAGATTTAAATTGAAATTCTCTCTCTGCTCCAACACTGATAGAGGCAATATTGATTTCATCTCCTAATGACTTTTCGTCATCTGCATGCCATGCCACTTTATCATTTCCATTACGATATAAATTTAAAAGGACACTATTGAATTTATAATCACATTGTTTTTCGACTAAATCACATAGTCTTTTAATTACATCAGTGTATGGAACTGGCAAAACTTTAATGCCTGAATAGATATATTCTTTATTTTCCTTTGAATACCAATACGTAAGCCTAGGAATTGGGCTGACTTTACCCATAAAATTAATCGTCTCTTGCTTCCATGGAGTTTTTTCTAAAAGATTATTAAAAAGAAAGTCTGCTTGTTTCTTTGTGAGAAAATTAGGATAAAAGTCGGCTTTTGATGGAGATAAATCTAAAGTAATTTTATCGTCAGCTTTTGAGAGTAAATCCATAAACTATTTATACATCAAAAATTATCAATCATAAACTTCTTAACCAGCTGATAGATATTCTCTCTCGTTTTTTTAAAGGCGATTTTGCCTTCTAACTCACTTAGTCGAGGATTTGCAGGATCTTCATTTGGCCATTTAATTAATTTAGCTTTTGAAGGAAGCGTTGGGCATACCTCTTCCGAGCAAAGTGTAATAACAACATCTAAATTATTCATAAATTGATCGTCAAGATCATCAATAGATTTTGAATAGTACTTTGAAATATCTATATCAATTTCCTGCATAGTTTTTATAGCTAACGGATTAACATATCCTGTAGGAGAAGACCCAGCACTAAAAACCAAACAATCTTTTGGGAATAATTCTTTTGCGAAAGCTTCTGCTATTTGGCTTCTAGCTGAGTTACCAACACAAATAAATAAAACATTCATAAAAAAATGGGCAGCTGAATGCTGCCCGATACAAAAAGATTATTTATATGTGACTCTTCTCAAAAAATGGTGAGCAAGAATCTTTCTCATAGTCGGATATGTTGCAACTATCTCATCTTGTTCTTGTTCAGAAGACATTTTTTCCCATGCTTCAGCAAAAGCAAGATCTCTCTCTTTATTTGGCTCTGCTGAAGAAATATTTGAGTAGTTCACAGTCATTAAGACATTTGCCTTTGTGCCTGATTGCTCATTAGTTGTCCAAACAGCAAAATCATTTATGAAGCCGAGCTCCTTTTGTAAGTTCATAGCTGCAACCCAAGTTTTTTCAAGATTTACAAGATAATCATCAAGCCTATTTGGTTCAACCTGAACTACAGTTAATTCAACTACATCCTCGCTAAGGTCATAATCAACCCATACATCGGAAAAAGCAAAGAATGGAATAATCAATATTGAAAGTAAGATTTTTTTCATTTTTTTTCTCCTAAATTTCTAAGTAACTACGATACCACTAGACTCAAAGAAATTGAAAAAATATTTTGTTACCATTGATGAATAGAAATGAAAATATCAAAGGAAAAACTGCTCAATAAAACTACTGCTCATGAGCCTAAATTTTTAGAGGCCTTAGATATTCTGGTTAATGATATTAATGCAAATAAAGAAATAAATATGTTTGGCATTATTGCCTTTATGCATCAGTTAAATAATCGAATGAATGTTAGAGAGAAGATTAATAAGTTTGCAGCAAATAAAGATATGCCTGACCCAGCAGCACCTGTTATCGTAACAGGCCTTCCTCGATCAGGAACAACTTTTCTCTTTGATATTCTCTGTAATGATGATGATCATAGAAGTCCACTTTACTGGGAAATAACAAGACCCCTGCCATGGCTAGAAAAGGGAAGTTGGCGAGAGTCGCTGAGGATTTTTGCAACTGATGCTGAACTTCGTTTTGCTAGGCTTGTAGTGCCTATGCTTGATGCAATGCACAAGCTGCGAGCTCTATCTCCTGAGGAGTGTGAGCAATTTAATACGGTGACTGCAAAGAGTGTTGTCTATATTTATATGTCTCATCTTCCAAACTATAAAAAGTTTCTAATGGAAACTGATTTTACAAATGTATTTGAATGGCATAAAAAGTTTTTCCAAATCTTAGAACTCTCAGGTAGACCTAAAAACTGGCTATTCAAAGACCCATCACATATTGAACACATTCCTGAAATTTTAAAGACTTATCCAAAGGCAAGATTCGTTCATATATTTAGAGATCCTATAAAATCAATTACCTCAACTTGCAGTCTTACTGAAAAACTTTGGAATGGGCTATGCAACCAAATCGATAGAGAACTTATTGGGAAACAAACGATTGAGTTTTGGGAAAATGCAATATTGAAAAATAAAGAAGGAAGAACTTTGCTTGATTCAACAACAAACCTTGATATCGATTATGCTGATTTCATTAAAGATCCTATTGCGACAATGGAGAATATTTATGATTTTATTGATAAGCCCTTTGAGGAAAGCATAAAAATCAAAATGGAATCTTATATAAAGAATCATAAGAAACATAAACATGGAAAGCATCATTATGAGCTTAAAGATTATGGTTTGACTGAGGAAATTATAGAAGATCGCATTGCCTCTAAATGGCAAATAAACTAGTATTAATAAACATTTAAATTTAAAAGGTATGAGTATGACAAAAACAGTTATTGCAGT
>Ga0163109_10004199_pt1 | contig 10962 bp, 9 predicted proteins | sample CRUFie1St13metaG_FD_108704 | JGI IMG/M metagenome (GOLD analysis project Ga0163109, IMG submission 108704) | Marine microbial communities from the Costa Rica Dome - CRUD Field 142mm St13 metaG | ecosystem: Environmental > Aquatic > Marine > Oceanic > Photic zone | place: Costa Rica: the Eastern... | reverse complement strand
TTCTTCTTCACCTTCAGTACCAGCTTCAGCTTCATCAGCTTCTACAAAAGTTATTGTTGATTGAGCTGGTTGATAAAAATCATTGTATATAGATATACATAACTTGTAAGTACCAGCTTCAATTGCTTCATCTAGAGTGTAATTATTTACAATTATTCCTCCTGTTTCTGGAATTTCAGCTGGGAACTCTCTTAAAATTTGATCAGAAGCATCGCAATCTGCATTTTCTGCTACTAGGGCAAAATTTACAGAATTCTCTACTGAGCTAGATGGTAAATTTAAACTATCATCAACCGTTGATATGATAGAAAAAGGTTCTCCAACCGTAAACTCATCTTCTGTTGGTCTAGTAGTTAGATTAGCTATTTGTGATAGTTCTGCCGTTGTAGTTATATTATCTTTGAATATATAAACTAGGTATTTATCTTCAAGTATATTTTGTTCACTACCTTCAATAAAATTATGTTCTTGTCCTTCTCCTGTGTTACCAATTTTAACAAGAAGGATTTGTGAGAAATTTGGGTTTATTTGATCTGCAAGATCTGTATCTCCTCTAAAATTTAATGCATCAGAATTTAGTGCAGATAAATCTAGAGAGTGGGTTGAACCAGTAAAGTTTTCTGTATCTATTACGTGTAACACTTTAAATTTTGCACTATCAGATGCATCTATGGTTGATTCTAGCAACAATAAATCAGCCTGTTCTTTGATTAAACTTGTAATTATTTCTCGATTCACTTCAGGCGCAACTCCATTTTCAGCGATTGGCTCTAATTGTATTAATGCGCCCGTAACTGTGGCATTTTGCATGTCTGAAATTAATAGAAGTTCTGCTGGAAAACCACCGTTAGCTAAACTTCCTGCACGCATGTCTATTAAGGATTCTTGTGAGAAAGCTGTATCAAATTTAATACTTGTTTTTATCTTTATACTTTCAATAATTTCTTTTAAGTCATTGTATATTCCAATTGTTGGACCATAATAGTAATTTGTGAATCCAATTCTAGTGGTGTTATCAGATAGTAACTTCATTGCTTCATAAAGAGTTGTGTAGTTGTCTCTAAAAGTATCTATTGCATTACTACTTGGATCTATAAATCCTTCACCTACAGTTACAATTGAATCATTAAAATATTCTGACGTACTTCTTGTACCATCGGTTACGACATCTATTAAATCTTTTGAAAATGTAACTATTTTTGGATTTACTGCAGAAATAAATGTAAAGGCAGCTTCTGCATTTACTGCGTCACCATCTGCGAGTATTGTTTGTGTACCTTGTTCTAAGTAAAGGCTAATAATATTAGCCAGAGTACTTACTATATTTAGTTTTGATCTGATTAATGAGTAATCGTTGAATTCAAAACTGTCTAAGGATTTGGCTAAATGTATATGAAAATGCAATAAATATTCAAAATACTTATCTGCTAATGCTTCTGCTGCATCACTTGATAAGAAATCTTGTACAGCTCTGTATTTGGTTTGTAAATCTACTGTTGGGATAGCATCTGTAGTTAAAAGTGCTGCAATCTCCTGATCAGTTTTATTTATATAAGGTACGAAACTGTCAGATATAACCTGCCAATCAGCAGCACTAAATGTATTAATACTTGCTCCTATTAATGCTTCTGTAATAATATTTAAGTTAATAGATTCATATGCACCATTGAAATCAGTTATAAGGTCGTTAATGTGACTGACAAAATTACTTCCTCCTGGTGGAAACCATTCATTTCCAAGTTCAACTGTAGTGTTTTCAAGTGAATCATAAACAGCTTCATCGTAATAATCAGAAAAATCACCATCGTCGATTTTAGTGTTTATATTGTTAATCTCACTAAGAAGTCTACCGTATGCATTAAAACCTTCGCCACCTTCGTCGAATGCTACCAAGAATGCATCGTAAATAGAAGTACTCTCATCTTCGGTAATGTTCATTTGATTAAATTGATTTTCAACCCTTGCAAATTCAGTATCTTGCTCTTCTGATCTGAGCGACAGGTAATTACTTGTCAATTCTGTATCGAAGTCTGTTTTTTCTTCTTCTGATGTAAAAGAAATAAAGTGATTGGAGCTAACCACAGAATTCAGACCAAATAGACTATGTTTTGCTACTTGTCTTTCTTTAAATTGATTACTGTATTCGAAAAGTTTTTCTTCTAAATCCATTACACTTATTTTAGATTTAGAAGTATCTCCATCTACATGATAAGTACCAATAGATTTACATTCTGATGTTTGGTAAGCCATAAAGTTAAGCAAAATTGCTTTTTGAACATCTTCGTAAGAAACAAAACCTGAATTATCTGCTGTGTCTGATCTTAACCCATCTGCAGTTAACAATTGTTGATTTGCTTGTAATGAATCATTGTAAAAAGCCTTAATATTTACAAATTCTTCTATTTTTGTGTCGTCTATTCTGTTTTCAAGAAGAGAAACAAGACTATTGTACTGATTACCAAGATTTCCACGTGAAAAATCCTCAGTAGCTGTACAATCTTCACTTGTAAAAGCAGGCGAATCTACTGGAAGTTCACCTGTAAAATATTGCTTAAAGAATCCATCTTTAACTACCAGTTTGTCACTTTCATCTAGCTCCACGCCGCCTGTGATAGCTGCGTTAAGATAGCCAGAGACAGTGGTTTGCTCTGCTCTAGATATCTCTTGGTTTGTATTTGGATCATCAAAGGTGAGATACCCTTTGAATAAATCCCCTGAGTCGGTGTATAAACCAACTACCAGGGCTATTGGTACTGCCAGAGCCCCAAGCATGCCGAGTAATTTTCTATGTTTTGCTCGCATTGTTTTAGGTTAAATTAAATTATAAAATTTTATATTAGAACGCAAATATCGCGATTAATCAAATAATATCTTTTCTATTCCTTAGTGTCTAAGTAAATACACAAAAACCGCTTTACAAAAAGCGGTTTGGAATCATAAAAGTGTCTTTTCTTGTAACTAGAAGTATAATGCTTCGTATAAAAGATCTACTGCTGTTGCACGAGTGATAAATCTTTGTGGTTCAATGTAAGATCCACGTGTTCTCCAATAGTCTACTAAATTGGTAAACCATGGCCCATCGTTATTATTTTGGATATTTGCTCCACGAATATTTGCAATAACTTTAGCAAACTCTGCTTCTGTCACTAAATCGTATGGTCTTAGAGTGCTATCGTCGTATCCTTTCATTACACCTTTTTCTATCAATCTTGCGGCTGCTCCAGTCCACCAATTGTTATCGGTTTTATAGATAGTTTGATTGTCTAGATCTTTAAACTTTTCTAATAGCTGTAGGTTTTCTATCATCCTTAGATATTGGCTTTGATTTAGCATTCTATCTGCTAAGACAAAGAACTCTGCTCTTTTAAGATTTTTATCAAAGTTCGCGTATGGAAGTCTTAGATTTGCAGGAATTCTACTATTTTTATTTGCTTGCCCTGTAAAAACTCCCATCTCTCTTAGTACTGTCACCTTACCACATCTGATATCAGTTTTTCTTACATCGTAAAAATAATCTTGGCATCGAAGATTACCAGTGTCGAGCAATCTGTTATTTGGTACCATTGTATACAGAGATCTGCCTGGCGTTTGGTATGTATATATATCGTTAAAGTCGTATGAAGACCTTCGTTCAACTCGTTCAGGACGCGCATTGTAAACATTTATATGAGATTCTGTTTTGTATCTAATCCCATTCTCTCTTAAATAAATTTTATGACCACCCGTTTCCCCTAAGTAAATATCACTACACATTACAAGATTTAACTGATCTTGCTCACAAGTTCGAGATTGCTCTCCATCTATCTCCATGACTGTAGATGGCACAATTTCGAATCCAAGTGGAATACGATAATAACAAGTTGTTAATTTGAATTCTTCACGAGAATCACAATCAACATCTATATCTTTAACATATTCGGTAGCTCGAATTAATGGTCTTTGATAAGTGTATGGACCATCATATATATATGGTGTTAATGAACCCTTAAATAAATCTGGGTTTACTGTATTTAAGCCTTGAACACCAAATACTACTAGTAGAAAGCCAACAAATCCGGCTAATACCTTGTGTTCAAATTTACGGTTTTTCATGGAAAGATTGTTAAATCTCTTAATTGTACCATAAATTTAAAGTTTTCACAAGAGCCGAAGTTATTTTATTTTTTTGACTAACAAAAATGCCTCAGCACCTTTTTTGGCAACAGGGTTTGCGAACAAAATATGATAATTCTTTTCGAATCTAATTTCCCTTTGGCCATCTGTAGCTATTAAGTTTTGAGCTTCTACAAAATCAAAATCGGTAAATGTTTTACTTAATTTAAAACTATCTGTTTTGGCAGTATATATATAGTCTGATTGGTAAACATCTTGTTGATACTCTTTCATGCTAGAATCCGTTTGCACCATATTTAGTTTTTGCAATATAGATTTAGCAGATTCTATAGCAAATTTTGTAGAGTTTGGATCTTTCTTGTATCCACATTCAACACAAATACCTATTTTACCGTTATTATTCATGTAACCATCTGTTGATCCTGGATGAAAAGCATCTATATTTGTGAGTATTTTTTTTACATCGATACATTTGGCAAGCTCCAAGCCGTTTTGCTCACAAATAATAAATGGTTTTGAGCCTTCTATACTCGAGTGTAAGTCGATTAAAATATCTGTTTTGTCTAATATTTCTTTAATTTCTAAACTACGCTTGTACTCGTAGGTACTTTTTATCGATCCTGGTAGATCGTCTCGAAAAATTCGATTCATATTATAGTTCACTTCCCTTTTGTTCTGTCCAATTGCAAGTTGGTTTGCGACCACTAAATTTAATGTACCTCTTTGAACTTCTTGTAGATTTTGCATGAAAAAATCGACAGCTTTTACACCACAAAACTCATCACCATGGATTCCACCCATTATTGTTACAGTTGGTCCACTATTTTTAGATTTAATTTGTTTAAAGTTTTTCATAGTATTTTATTAATATTTTTTCATGGATAACACATAGCTTTCTTTATCATGTACTCCAGGACCACTTATTACCCTGCCTCCCATTTGCTCAAACAGCTTGAAAGCTCCCGAGTCCATAATTGCATTAGCAAATACTGGTAGTTTTTTACTATCTAGCTCTATCTCTAGCATGTCTTTAAGCTTTCTTCCAACATTGCTTTGTTGGAATCTTTTATCTATCGCCATTTCATTTATAAAAATCGATTGCTGCTGCAATCTTTGTGAATCTATTAGTACTCGAGCTTGATCGATTCTAAAATCACCTCTAGTGATTAAAATATCCACAGTTGGCATTTGTGTAGCCCATAAAAAGCCATTTATAAATAATTGTCTTTTATTAATTTCTACCGGATTAAGTTCATCTACAAACTCTCCAGAAATCGGTTGTATGGAAGTTAAAATCTCTGAATTAATAGTGAATTTCTTTTGCGTAGCGCTTATTAAAAATATACTTTCTGGACTATCTATAACTTCTCTTATTCGCCAAGATATACTTTGAATAGAATGAAAGGGTGTAAACCCATCGTGTAATCTTGAAATTTCAATTGGATTACCTTTTGAATCTATTCCAGCTTCGTTCCATGGTTCCATTGCAAAGATTGATTGATAAAGCTTTGCAGTTTCAGAAACTAACTGCTCTGTATTTACTTGAGAAATTTTTTGTACCTCGTTGTTTAATAGAAACTGCATGAATACACACTTATATCTTTGCTTACTCTATAATTAGATAATGTTTAAAATTTCGCAATCTTAATTTAATTGACTTCAGCTAGAAATAATTGATTTCTATTAGTTTTTTTCTAACATTTTTGTTAATGATCTTCCTGCTTTTTTTAGGCTAAAACGATAAGGCTTGTATGGTTGAATTAGTTTTTTTGGAATCTTCAAGTCTTGTAAATCTTCAATATAATTAAGTTTTATATTGGCAAATAGTTGTGTAAATGGTTTTACCTTATGGCAAATAACAGGTGTTTTATAGACAAGTGATTCATATATCGGAAGTCCAAACCCTTCATATTTAGAAGTATACAAAACCGCTTTGGCCAATTTAATGTACTCTCTCTTTTTCTTGTCAGATATCGATCCAACAAACTGTAAATTGTGTGCAGTTTTATATTTCTCTTTTTTAAAAGTACTAGAATGTGCCCCTGCTATTACAAATTGATGCTTTGGGTTTTTTTCTGCAAATAATAGAATTTCTTGAATGTTTTTTCTTTTTTGCAAAGTTTGAATAGCAAATATCACATTTGAATCAGATTTTTTATAGGTCTTGTTTTGTGGTTTTTTCACTGATGGATAAACTATTTGAACTGGTTTTTTACCAAAATATTTGCGGAGTTTCCTACGTGAAAAATCCGAATTTGTTAAAATTTTTGAAGCCTTATTAAATATCTTGGACGGATTTATTAATTTAAAATAAAAGCGTGCTTTAAGTGACAATGCATTTTTTTGTTCAATAAAAGCAACATCATGAAAGTAGATTATTGATTTAGAATTATCAGATACAGCAAACGGTCTTATATCCAAACACACATACGAATTGCGTTTTTTGGGGTTTTTACTATAAACCTTACATAGCTTATCAATTTTAGGATAATTAAATAGATTAAATGCAATATTTAATAATATGTTTGGAAACTTTAGATGCTTGTGCCTTATGTTTTTCTTTGCTAGATATTTATCTATATTCGGTAAATGAATCTTTTTTGTTGTCATTCCACTTGTAAAAAATACCAACTCTTGGTCGTTTTTTAAGTTTTTAACAATTTGCTCAATAAAATTACGATTAACTGTCTGAACCCCTCCATACTTATTACTTGTGAGCGGACGTAGATCTACAATAAATTTCTTTATGCGTGTCATATGCTTTTAAAATAATTTCTTTTAATTTTTTTTGAAAATGTTTTTTAGAAAAACTTTTGTTGTTATCTATTATATTTTTTTTGTTGAACTTTGTTTTTTCCAAAATGTTTATAGATTTATTAATTGCCTCTGGAGTTTGTGAATCAAATAAAACTCCATTAGATGTATTAACAGTATCTAAAATGCCTCCAGAATTATAAGCAACTACTGGACATCCATAGCTATGGGCTTCGATTGGTGTGATTCCAAAGTCTTCATTTTGAGGAAACACCATTGCTTTTGCATTTTTATACAACCAAGCTCTTTGTTCTTTACTTACAAAACCTAAGAAGTGTGTATTTGGATTTGTATTTAATCTTGTTAGTTGTCTTAGCATTGCCCCATCACCTGCAACAACTAAAGTTTTTTTTGATTTATTAAATGCTTTAATAGTTAAATCAAACCTTTTGTGGCTTGTTAACCTACCAATTGCCAAATAAAAGTCTTTATTTTTAAGCTTTGAAATTTCTTCTAATTGTTTCAGGGCATCCTCTCTCGAGGGATTTAAAACCACAGAATCTTCTTTGTAGAATTTTTTGATTCTTTTTTGTATATAGCTTGAATTTGCAATCCAACAATCAACTCGCTTAGATGCTAAAAAGTCCCACATTCGTAGCTTGTGTAAAATTGGTTTAGCTAAAAACTTCAGAATCTTAGGTAGCCGGTACCTTTTGATAAAATCTATATAGTCTCCCCATACATATCGCATTGGTGTATGGCAATAACAAATATGCATGGTCTCAACCTTCGTTATAATTCCCTTGCTACAGGCAAAACTAGATGATATGACAATGTCATAATTACTCAAATCAAAAGATTCAAATGCAAAAGGCATTAACCCTAAATATAACTGATGTTTATTTTTGGCAAATGGCAAACTATTAATAAAACTTTTTTTTGGTTTATATTTTGCAAACTGCGGTAGTTTTTTTTTGTTATAAATACTTGTAAATAAATCTGCATCTGGAAAGGCTTGCATAATATCTAGTACTACATTTTCTGCACCACCTTGATTTGTTAACCAATCTGCGACTACTGCTATTTTCATGTTTTTTTCAAATTCTAGCTTATTTCCTCAAAATTTGCTATAATAATTTGATAATCCTAAAAAATGAATATTTTATATAGCTTACTTGGTTTGTTTTTACTTACTAAAGGTGCAAATTATATTGTTGGTTCCAGTCTTTCTTTTGCATCAAGGTACTCAATCAATTCTATTATAGTTGGTTTAACTTTAGTTGCATTTGGTACCTCTGCTCCAGAAATGGCAATTAACATTTCTTCAAACATTAAAGAGGTTTACGATGTTGCTTTTTCAGATATTTTTGGATCATCTATTTTTAACAATTTTTTAGTTCTTGGGATTGTTTTTTACTTTTCTAAGATTAAGGTAAATAAAAGACTTTTAATCAGAGAAATGCCATTTGGAGTAGCATCTGCAACTTTATTGCTGATTTTATTAAATGACTCCTTTTTTAATAACACAGCACAAAATGTACTGACTCGTGCAGATGGATTAAGCTTGCTATTATTCTTTATTATATTTGTTTGGGTACTTGCAACTTATAAAGAAGGATTTTTTGAACACCATCAAGATGCTCCATCGTACTCAATACCAAAAACTATTTCTCTGTTTTTACTAGGACTATTTTTAGTTGCTATAGGCTCGCATGTGTTAATAGATTCTGTTATACAAATTGCCGAAAGCTTTAGTCTTAGTTTTAAATTTCTAGGTGTCTCGCTTGTGGCCTTTTCCACATCTGCACCTGAGTTAGCTACAGCTTATTACGCAATTAAATCCGGTCATACTAACTTAATTTTTGGGAATATAGTTGGGTCAAATATTTTTAATATTCTTTTTATTCTTGGAGTATCCTCAACTTTCTCTCCAATGATTTACAATGCTAAAGCTCTGAATTCTGATCTTTTAATAGTTTTGTTTGCTAAAATCACTCTTATATTAATGGTACTCTCTTCTAAACAAAAAAGAGTCCTCGAAAGAAAACATGGAATTTTCTTTCTTATCTGTTTTGTATTGTATCTATCGTTTTTATTTACACAAACTTCTTAATCCTCTCGCTCTGCCTCTAGGGCATCGAATGCTTTAGATTTGAATATTTTTACTACGTTATTATCTGGGTCGCGTCTTTCTAGTCTCTGGCAAATTTCGTATACCTGTTGAAATTTCTTTTGTTTAAACCACATACCAACTAACTCCAGGACAACTTCTTCGTCCTCAGCTTTCATAGATGATTTGTATTTGTTAGCAAGTATAAATGTTAAATTACCAGTTTTAGAGTTAAGAAGTGATTTAAGAAATAAAAACATGAAAATCACTTGGAATATTACAAGTAGAATATTTATGTTATTTGGCATACTTATTGAAAGCATCGTGTTAAACACAGCATGCAGACCCATAGATAAACCTAGACCAATTGCCACGTATTTTCTTCTAAATATATCGTAATCTAATATGGAAACTCGTTCACCTTGCCACTTTTTAAAATCGATAAAATCTTTAGAAAATTTAGATACACCATAATAATAAGCAAAAATTCCAGAAAAAATTAGGTGAGCACAAACCGTAAATATCGATCTAAAAATAAACGGTGCTATTAACCCTTGTGTCCCAAATGAATCTAGTATTCTGACAAAATAAATAATATTTTCGGAGAAGGCAAAACCTAAAGCCGAAAGTATACCCATTTTTAGTGAGTCGTTAATTGTTTGAATAATTTCTGGATTTCTTTGATCCAGTATTTTAACGATGTAAAATTTAATAATTTCTTCTGTAATACCTACAAAAGCATACAGAGTTACAATCCACCAGTTACCAGTAACAACAGTTTTTAATTGTTTAACAAAGTCGTAGTCTGGATTGTCTCCAACTAAATATAAATATAAGTATTGATACCCGAGAATTGGGAGTACAGTTAGTGTCCCACCAGCAAAAACCCAGAAGTATGTTTTAAAGTTTTTGTCTCTTCTTTTTAGAAATATTGCACTCCAGATAAAAGCTGGGAGAGCTGCCAATAATGCGCAGATTGCAATTTTCCAATTCATTATGCCATCAATTTAGCTTCTTCCATTGTTTGAGTGAGTGTAATCATTTGATCCATCCCCACAACATTCAAAATGTCCTTAATGTTGTTAGGAGCTTTGGCAATCAAAATTTTCCCACCTTTTGCTGTGATTTGATTATAAAAATCTGCAAAATATCCAATCGATTTGGAATTTAGATATGTAAGTTGTTGGAAATCAAAAATCACGCTTGTTTGTGCAGGCATTGCTTGGATCATCTCATAAATTTTTGGAGCAAATTGATCAACATTTGATTCATCTAGTTGTCCTTGTAAAATTACAACTTTAATACTTTTACTTGGATCGTCTACCAAGTCCGAAATTGAATATTTAATATCAGCCATATTATAAATTTAAATTATTATATTGTTTGGATCATCGCTTCTATCGTTTGTTTGAAAGTTTTTGTCGTTAAGGTATTTAGTTACAGCAATTCTCAGTCCTCCATTCGGTCTGTCTGTAACCTCTAATTTATCGGTCCATTTATCTACAATAAATGCTAGTCCTCGTCCACGAATCGAGAATTCTGATTTGTCTTTGTGTTTGTTTTGTTCCATTGCTGCTAATACTTGCTCCGCTGTCATTGGTTTTTCTGGATGCCCATGATCCTCAACAATAATTTGAATTTCTTTGTTGGGAATTGCAAAAAATGTAACTAGAATTTTGTCGTCTGCACTAGAACCATGTTCAATTGCATTGTTTGCTAGTTCATCTACTACAGATTGGAATCTGTATGCCCATTGACTTGAAAAGTCCGTCATGTTTTCAATCAAGCTTAATGTAAAATCCCTTATACCAGACATAAAATACGAATTTGTTGGTAGTTCTATTTTTATTTCTACGGGTTTTGCATCGTTATTTTGATTGATTGCTCCAGATATAGTTTCCATAAATTTTTGTTAATCATTTAATTGTAACACAAATTGTCTTTTTTATCAATATCTTGTGGCAATTATTTTACTCTTGCAATTA
>Ga0163109_10004198_pt1 | contig 10962 bp, 11 predicted proteins | sample CRUFie1St13metaG_FD_108704 | JGI IMG/M metagenome (GOLD analysis project Ga0163109, IMG submission 108704) | Marine microbial communities from the Costa Rica Dome - CRUD Field 142mm St13 metaG | ecosystem: Environmental > Aquatic > Marine > Oceanic > Photic zone | place: Costa Rica: the Eastern... | reverse complement strand
TGGACTAGAATAATTCGATCGAAATTTCCTTGTTGTTCTGTCTCAAAAATAAGGGCAGCTTCTTTGATTGCGTAGGGCTGTTCTTTGTGCTTTTGAAACCATTTTTCGGCATCACGGCGGACGGCAGGATGGACGATGCCGTTCAGCTTTTCAAGGTTTGCTGGATGGTTGAATACTAAACTTGCTAGGTGTGGCTTGTTTAAGTATCCTTGGCTGTAGCATTCCGATCCAAAATGTTGAATGATTTGTCGTTTAAGCCCATCATCTTCATTGAGGAGTCTTTTGGCCTCTGTATCTGCTTTGTAAATGGGAACACCTTCTTGCGCGAATAAGTCTGCAATAAAAGACTTACCACTTCCTATTCCCCCGGTTAAAGCAATGCGCAATGCCATAGGGCAAAGGTAACATAAAGTCTGATAGAAAGTCTAAGTCGTTTCCTTTACTTAGAATAATGCTTTTGAGTGAGATCCATAGAGACGGCAATACGCTCGATTTTTATGGTGGTGTTGCTGTCTATCTCAAGCTTGAGGGTTCCATTGTCTTTGTTCAGGCTGATTACCTTGCCATGAATCCCTGTAGTCGTTACAATTTTTTGTCCTTTGGATAAGTCTTCTGCAAACTGGTCTTCTTTTTTTGCCTTTTTTTGTTGCGGACGTATCATGAAAAAATAAAACACGCCAATCATGGCTAAAATGATCATTGAGAAAATGGGGTCTCCAAATTGCATAGTCTAGATTATGTTTGTTTCGATATATTGAGTGAATCGGAGGTGATTCTCATTCGTCTTTACTCTCGTTTTTTTCTTTATTTATATCTCCTTGATATCCGCTGAAACTGATGTCAAAAGAGCCTCCATCTACATTGGCATAAACTTTGGCTTTTTTCTTGAATTCATGGTCGGGAATTACCACATCGTACTGTAGTGTTATGTTTCCAATTTCTCCAGGCTTAATTGGGTCTTTCGTGTAGGTCCCTACGGTGCACGAGCAATCAGGTTCTACTTCGGTAATGAGTAGATTTTCCTCTCCTGTGTTTTTTACGACGAACCCAATGTTGAGGCTGTCTCCAAGAAATTGTTCCCCAAGATCTTTATCTGCCCCCCCATATTCATCACTGACAATTTCAAAGGTCGTCTTTGTTCCGCAAGAAAATAGCAGAGCACATGGAATTAAAAGAAATGCATAATATCTCATAAAAAAAGAATCTCGGTTAAATATACATGGGATTAAAAAAACTAATTGTTAATTGCCTGAAAGAACTTGAAAAATATATCGGTGTTCTCATAAACTCCTCCAAAAAATTCCGCTCCCGGTCCATAGGCAAAAACTGGAATTAATGTCGCGGTATGCCCCTTGGTGGAAAATGTAGGAAGTATGTCGCCATAGCCTGTCATGGATTTACCATCTCCAGATAATGAAAATCCCCCTGTTTCATGGTCTGCAGTGACTACGACAAGCGTATTTCCATGAGTGTCGGCATAATCTAAAGCCACCCCTATAGCTTGATCAAAATCCAAAACTTCTTGGATGACATATTCGCCGTTATTGTCATGGCCACCCCAATCGATTTGTGACCCCTCTACCATCAAAAAGAAGGGTTTGTGAGATGTTGAAAAGTATTTAAGTGCTTCTTCGGTAGCCTTGGGGAGAAAGTCATCTCTTCCCTCATGTTTTGGAAGAAGTCCGTCCTCGGCGAGAAGATATCCTACGCGCTTATCGTGGTCCTCGCTTCCAAGAAATTCTGTGCCAATATTAAATCCGTTATGGATCAATGAATCGATATAGTTTATGGAATCCGGTCGATTGGTAAACCACTTTTTACCGCCGCCTGCAAAGAAAGAAATGTTGCTATGGACAAGGCTCTGAGCAATTTTATATTGTTGCTTTCGGCTCTCAACATGGGCATAGAAGGAAGCTGGTGTGGCATGGGTTATTCCTGAAGTAGATATGACGCCACTTTGCCATCCTTTAGATTCTAGGTGCTCATTGATCGTTTCGAGTGGATTGCCGTCTAGATCAACTCCAATGGCCCCATTGTAGGATTTTTGTCCTATCGAAAAGGCCGTCGCTCCTGCACCTGAATCGGTAATTTTGTCTGAACCTGATGTGGTATTGATCAACCCAATAATTGGGAAGCGGGAAAAGTTAGGCTTCTTATTCTCTTCTTGATAGAAAAAGGCTGCACTGACTTGTGAGGTGCCCATGCCATCTCCGATAAGGAAGATGATATTTTGGGGTTTTTCAGATAACTGCGAAATGCTGTCTGATTTAACCGCCTCATCATCAAATTTATTCAGAGTAACTAATGCCATGGATTTTCCACAAGACGCTAGCATAAGCGATAAGCTGAGGAATAAAGAGGTATGTCGGGTCAACTTTTCCATCATTTTCATAAGATACAATTCTTCAATTAGAAAGGCACACATGTGTTCATCTTCAAATATAAGTACTGAACGCCGTCTGATTAGGTCAAGTTTACGTCATGAATGTTGTTTTTATGCGAACGCTTTAATTAGGGTAGGTATAGGTTTATTATATTCAACGAAAATTTATACCATGAAAACAATTTCCACTTTACTCATCGCACTGATGACCTCAGTTATCAGTTTTGCTCAACCCATTCAGTGTTTCTTTGCTATATCCACTGAAAGTCCTCGAGAGGTTATGAAGGCTACTGATATGCTAATGAACTCTGATTTTGGTAAAAAATTCCCCGGCTCGGTAGCGCTTTACCAGGAAGCATTTAATGGAGAGCAGGCGCATACGCACACGCTTGGGTTTACTTTCGAAGATGCCGAAGTCATGCAAAAGGCTTGGAATATGTGGTTTATGTCCGAGGATGTGGTTGCTTGGGAAAAAATGATTAATCCTATTTCTGACAATACAGGGGAATGGATGACTATGCCATTAGTACTTGAGGGTGATGTTTCTAAGGATCAGGTCTTTATGCGTTGGGCCTTGGATGTTCACGGTAACCCAAGTGAGTATGCGAAGGCGTGGACGAAATTCACGGAAGCAGCGAAAGCAAGAGGTATGGAGATGTCGTCTTATGGCTTAAGTGCTGTGATGGCTGGACTTGCAGACAATGATATGACGCACTACGTCTTTATAGGTGCACCAGATATCCCAACGATGATGAAGCGAATGATGACGCTTCAGCAGGATAAAGAATTCGCTTCGTTTAGTTTAGAGGTAAAGGACATGCGAACTGTCCTACATCAGGATATGATTATGGCCATCGGAGCTTGGAATGTTCCGGAATAAAATCCCGCTTTAGAATTCAACAAAGCTCACCTTCATGGTGGGCTTTTTTTATGCATTTCTTCGACCCGGCAACGTGTGTTTCTTTAATATTCTCCTTGACTCTTCACGTACTTCAGGATGATTTCGAATCATCCAAATTTGTTTTCTTGCTTCTCTTCCTGCCTCAACATGATCAATGATTGGATCAGGGTATGCGTTGTCGAGATTTAAAAACTTTCGCTCCAGTGCTGTGAGTTTCCATGGTTCATGAATGAATTGAATAGGCACGTTGCTTAGTTCAGGCACCCATCGTTTTATAAATACTCCCTCGGCATCGTTATCCATGGATTGCTTAACAGGATTATACATGCGCACGGTATTGATTCCTGTTACGCCTGCTTGCATTTGAAATTGAGAAAAGTGTATGCCGGGCTCAAAATCCAAGAAGTACTTAGATAAAATAGGACTGCCCCAACGCCAATCTTGCCATAGGTGATGGGTGAGAAAAGAGACTACCATGGCACGCATTCTAAAGTTTACATAACCTGTGGCTTTGAGGCATCGCATGCATGCATCAACCAAGGGATAACCAGTGTTTCCAGATGCCCATGCTTCAAGGTAGGTGGCATTTTTCGTCTTTTTTAGATTGTCGTAGCCTCTGTTTACATGTTCAAATTCCATCCGGTCTTCCATCTCAAATTTTTGAATAAAATGATCATGCCACCTTAGACGACTTCTAAAGGAGGCCATATTGCGCTTCCATCCAAAGTCCTGTTGCTTTTGTGAAGCTTGATAAACTTGCCGAATGGAAAGATTTCCATAAACGAGGAATGGCGATAAACGACTGCAATGTATCGCGCTAGTCTCTGGCTTGGAGATGTTTTGCATGTAATGCCGTCCACGCGCGGATAGAAAGCTTTTCATTGTATTCTGCGCCTCTTTTAATCCAATACGTTGAATTTGCTTTTTAGGTGTTATTATTCTTGCTGGCCAGTCAAATTCCTTGAGATTGTGGAGCTTCGGTGGATTTGGTATTTGGGGTAAATCAACCTCATCGATTGGGTCACTCATATAAGCATACCAAGCCTTTCGCCATGTGTCCCGATTTTTTAGTCCTCGAAGTACACCATTGCGTTGAAACTCCATCCAAGATATGGATGCCTTTCTGAAGAAGTCACTCATTATTATATCACGATCATAGGTTTGTCTCAGACCTGTTTCTCGGTGGGAAAAAACGTGATCTATGGTATAGCGTTGATGTAAATCTTGGAATATGAGTAGTGGATTTCCCTCTAAGACAATGACACGCTGATTAAAGGCGCTGAGGTGTGCATTGATATCGGTGAGTGATTGATATATGCATTGATTATGTCGATGGTCCATGTGGTCGTCTGCCCAAAGTTCGGGCTCCTGTATATAGAGAAGGAGTAAAGGAATGCCCTGCTGTATGGCGCTTTGCAGAGGTCTGTGATCCTCTACACGTAAATCACGTTTAAACCACACAATATTGATTTTCTCCACAGGATGATATGCTTAGTATGAACAGCTTTTAAACCAATACGCTCAATTGCTTGTTCTTATGGTATTGTCAAAGTCCGTGTTTATGAAGACATATGTTGTATTTGGAGGCAGCCGAGGAATAGGAGCATCCCTAGTTTCTGCATTGCTCAAGGATAGCCATCGCGTGATTAATGTTTCTCGCAAGGCATCTGAAGTTGAGCATCAAAATCTTTCATTTTACTCCCTCGATGTTTTAGATGACGAGTGGAATAGCCTTCCAGAAATGCAAGAGATTCACGGCTTGGCATATTGTCCTGGAAGTATTGACTTAAAACCTCTACGCCGAGTTATGGTAAAGGATATGGAAGAGGCTATGGATATCAACTTATACGGCGCGCTGAAAGCAGTTCAATGGGCCTACCCTGTGATGCGTAAAACTGCGAATTCAGCGATAGTTCTATTTAGTACGGTAGCCGTAACACAGGGAATGCCATTTCATAGTGTAGTGGCTTCTGCAAAAGGGGCGGTTGAAGGATTTACTAAGTCTCTTGCCGCAGAATTTGCACCTAAAGTTCGGGTGAATTGCATTGCGCCATCACTAACAGATACGGAGTTGGCAGGTGATTTACTTCGCGATGATAAACGGCGTGAGGCTTCTGCGGATAGACATCCTTTGAAACGCATTGGTCAGCGGGAAGATATAGCGCACGCTGCGCAATATTTACTCGGGGAGGAATCCTCTTGGGTGACGGGACAGGTCCTCCATGTGGATGGAGGGATGAGCAGTGTACGCGTGTAATTCTTGGCGAAACATCTTTATTAAACATGGATTTCATTATTTTGGTATAATGAGCATTAAAATTATCACCTTAGTCGCTGCGGTAGTAATGATCAGCTGCAATGATTCAAGTAGTCGCAGTAAGACTTCCAAACGTCGAAATGCAGGAAGTTCTGTTTCAATATTCTCTAAATTCTCTGAAGGACAATCATTTTTTGAAATTGTTGAAGATGAATATGGAGGAGCAGATAAAAATCTTGGAGAAAGAGAGCTCGGAGATTCACTCTCGATAACCTATTTAGTACGAAATAACGGAAGTAAAAATCTTTTGATAGAGAGAGTAGAGCCGGATTGCTCATGCACTGTAGGAACCTTTACCAAAGATCCCATCCCACCCGGAGAAACAGGAAGTATCGATTTAATCTATAACGTAGTTATGGCAAACAGGCCATTTGAGAAAAAAGCTACGGTATATACGAATCAGGAAAATGGTGAATTTGAAATCAGCTTTAAAGGATTTAACGGAAAAGTTGAGGGCGAAGATTTTCCATTTGATGACGAAGAATCTTCTCTCGACTTTCCCGACGAAGCCAAAGAAAAGATTCAGAGCACCTACGAAAGCCCAGTAGCAGATGTAGATATAGATACTTTCGCATTCGATTCTTCGCCGGATGATGGTTTAATGCGTATTGCAGATGATTATGATACTGCGCTTCAAAATATGAAGTCATTTATAGATGCCTACTATACTGCACTGGCAAATAGAGGAGATTTTCAGGCCTATCGATGGTTCGCTGCTGAGGTTGATCAATGGATCAAAATGAAGGATATTACTCCTAGGGATATCAATGAGATATGGAATAACGAGAGCAAGGATGATTTTGTTAATCAGCGTTTTAATGTATGGAGTCATACCATTGCATTCGATCGCGCTGAAGGAGACATCAACTACTACACATTTGACGTCGACTTCTCATGTTATCGACCTTCAAAGCGAAAACGTCAAACGTGCAATATATTGATTGAAATGGGCGTAAATGCAGATCAAAAACTTGTTTCTTATATCGAAAAGAAGGTTACCAACCTAAAATATTTCGATGAATATTAGTCCTTTTTATTCAAAGATTTTGGTCTAAAAAAAAGGAAACTTTCTTCGGGTAAAATGATTACAAAAAGGTCGGAATCCTATATCAGCATTGCATCAGAAGATAACGGCTTGAGATTTGTCTTGGGAAAGCCTGGCAAAAGCTGTTTGCTAGCTGTAGGACTCAATCCAAGCTCTGCTGACGAAAAACGTTTGGATCCTACCACACGCATCATCGAAAGGATCGCTCAAACTCATGGATTGGATGGGTGGTATATTATCAATCTATATCCCGTAAGATGTGCTAAACCCTCAGATTTGCCCAGACGGAAATCAGCCGACCATTTTTCACAAAATATACGCTGTATCGATGCCTTTCTTCAGGAGAATATGGACTCCATTGGAAAGGTTTGTTTGGGGTGGGGGAATCATATAGGTAAAGTATCCTACTTGCAAAACGCCGCCATTGAAATTCGAAGTCTATTGATGAATTATACCTCTGAATTTTGTTGCATTGGAATAACTAAGGATGGCAACCCAATACATCCATCTCCGTTATCTGTGAATACAAGATATGGAGGAGCGTATTCTGTTAAGCTCAGGGAATACATACTTCCTTCTTAAAATCCTTAGTTTTAATACTCTATCCTTTAAAAATGTCGTTACCAAGGCGAACCTTATCCTTCCAAAAATTCAATGTGAGCCCAATAATCTATCCATCAAGGTCATTTTTCAAAAAATTAAACGTTATTCTTCCTGTTTTTTGGAGTCTATTGATGATTTATCCATGGAATCTGACAGCTCAGCAAAGTTTTGGGGAAAACACCGAGGCATGCACGCAAAAAATTCAAGAATATCGCGATTTATTTGATTTGGATTGCGCGGGAGAAAAGGGTACAGATAATGAAGGAAATGGAATAAACAGCCTATACGGTACGCGTAATTTTCGTACGATTCTTCACGGTGTTGCCTATCGTGGCGGCGGTAATAATTACTACCACAGGAAGAACAAACGAGGAAATAAAAATCCTTTACCCAATGATGGCTTACAAAATTTAGCCAATCTGAATTTTCGGGCGGCAGTGTATTTATATACTGATAATTTTGAGATCGCACCTTCTTCTATGACGGGTAGGGAAGGGAATGTAATGGACTATTATCAGATTTCTGGAAAGACTCCAGATGAGGTTCGAACACTTTTAGAGCTCACCTATTATTCGATTATGTCACCTGATAATGGACCTTTGTATTTGCATTGTTGGAACGGCTGGCATCAGAGTGGATATGTATCGGCAATTCTGCTAAGACAGTTCTGTGGGCTAAGTTCTGAGGAGGCTGTTCAGTATTGGGTGAATAATACCGATACGTATAATAAAGGATATACACGGATAAAAACTGGTATTGCTGACTTCCTTCCGCATGAAGATTTACTTGTTTCAAGGGATGTTCAACATGAAATATGTCCGTGTATGGGAGAAGGAGAATTGACTCCTGTAATGGATGATGATGCGCAGGAAAAAATGCAAAATACTCTATCGGTGAAGGTGCCCTTTGAAAGTAATTCCTCGGAGATAACTCCGGGTTCTTTAACGATCATTGACGAGTACATCGTCTTGCTGAAGGACATTGATTTTATTAGCATTGAAGTAGGGGGGCATAGTTCAGCTCCAGGGGCTTTTGAAACCAACCAAAAATTATCTGAGGATCGAGCTAGATTGGTGTATGATTATTTGATGACTGAAGGAATATCACAAGATCGATTAACCTATAAAGGATATGGCGAAAGCCAACTTTTGGATACACGTGATGTAAAAGAAGCTCATGATGCTAATCGCAGAATAGAGTTTACGGTAACAGGATTAGATTTGGAGATAACTTTTCCAAAAAATAGTTCAAATCTTCCATTAAAAGTGGATTCGCAGTTATGGTTTTTACGGGAAATATTATTAGCCAATCCAGCATTTAAGGCACGAATTGTTGGCCATACGGATATCACAGGAAGTGCTGCAAGAAATTTAGAACTTTCTGAAGCACGTGCTAAAGTAGTTTATGATTTTCTTGTGAAGATAGGTGTGTCGGAGGATCAATTGTTTTATGAAGGTCTAGGGGCATCTCAACCACGTTATTCCAATGAAACAGAGGTAGGTCGTTCGATGAATCGCAGAATTGAGATATCTCTTGATTAAGTTCGTTTGGTCTTGTTACAGATTGCCTACAATGATATGCTTGTATGTTTAAAGAGTCTGATATTTTGCATAATTTACATAAGTGCCAAAGCGGCTTAGTTTTGGGCTTTGATTGGTGTCTTATTTTTAATTTGGGATAATGGAATTTTTGGGCATACCTTTTTATGATGATGATTTATTGAAGTTGTTGGTTCGACTCACTATAAATCTTTCCTTTATTTTCTTGATCGTTAATGTCCTTTACACTAAGAAGTCAAGTAAGGAATCCTTCACGTTTAGCTTTTACGTGATTTCGCTCATTGTATTTTTTCTTTGTTTTACCCTTAAGAAGTTTGAATTGGGCCTAGGTATGGCCTTGGGTCTTTTTGCCATTTTTGGAATATTGAGGTATCGAACGAATACACTTCCCATCAAGGAGATGAGCTACTTGTTTGTGGTTATTGGCATATCCGTTATCAATGCATTGGCTAACTCTAAAATGAGTTATGCTGAGGTGTTTGCTACCAATGGAATTGTGACTTTTGCCATCTTTTTATTGGAAAGACGTCCGCAGAATGTAAGCCCGAGCCGGAACACTTCTTCGATAAAGATGACCTACCCTCTAGAGGAAGTCGATCTCTCAAATCTTGAATTACTTCGTGCTAAAGTCGAACGTGATTCCGGCCTCAATATCGAAAAGGTTAAGATTGAAGAGGTAAATCGCAAAACAGGAGAGGTGCTTTTATCCCTTCGTGTTTTAAATTCTTGATGCCTTTGAATGCTCCTTTTTTTTCTGTAGTAATTCCTACGTACAATAGGGGTGGAGTATTGTTACATGCCATTCAAAGTGTCATTCAACAAACATTTGATCAATGGGAATTGATTATTGTGGATGATGGATCAAAAGATGATACAAAATCAGTAGTCTCAGCGATAACGGACAAGAGGGTAAAATACTTTTACCAGGAAAATAAAGGGCGAAGTGCGGCCCGAAATGCAGGGATTGAAAAGGCTTTAGGAGAATATATCGCATTTCTTGATTCTGATGATCAGTACGCTGAAAATTACCTTGAAATATTTTTTGATGAGATTGCCCAAGAAAAAGGTCCTCATCTATGCTTTTCTTCCGCCGAAATAGTCGGTAATTCTAACCCTTACCTAGCCTTACCCTACAGTAATGATCCAATACTTTCCAATCAAGAAAAACTTTTGATTACTCCAATGGCTACACCTAGGGCGGTTATTCATAAGAGTTGTTTTGAACTCGCACAATTTCCCCTGCATCTTGCACCCATGGAGGATCGACATCTTTTTGTCACTTTAGCCTCTACTTATCCTGTGTTGTATTGTCCAAATGCTATTGTATATCAATACGATCATGGGGATAGAAGTGTGAATTCAATGCTGTCATACACCAAAGAAATGTTTGCTCTTCAAGAACTGTTCGCCTTACCTCAAACACAAGGAATTCGACGAAACATTCGACATAGAGTACTGACCGTGTCACGTTTTTTTGAATTGGAGCGGAGGCTAAAACAGAGTGATCGCCGTGCTGCGCTGCAAATTTTGTTTTCTTGTGCAGTTCGGGAATGGCAATATAAAGTTGGTTTTAAACTCAACTTGCTCTGCGGTATTTTGTTTAGCGCCAAAACCAAATCTTCGTTAGCAAAGGTTCAGAAACTCTTGTATCAATGGAACCTAAAGGGCAGAATCACTTAATGTCCTAGTACAACTCGTTTTTGTACGCTGCCGTCATCGAAATAATAGAGCAGGACTTTTCCTTGAGCAGGACCTACTTCTTGACCCAAGAAATTAGTGATTCGTAGAAGCTTTGGTTCAGATATAATGTCTGATTCAATCGATGTGAGTGGATTGTTGCACAGTGCTTCTACCTCGATATCATAAAAGAAGTAATAATATCCTGGGTCATTTGCGCTGGATGAAGTGATGGTAATCATGTCGGCAATATTATAGGGATAATCTGCCCCGGAACTGTTTCTAAATAATCCGGAGTTCCCATTCGCAATGCCAAGTTGGAGATTGTTTCCTGCGGGAACCTCAAAGTTCAGCGCGATGCGTTGCGGTCCTGGACTAAGCGTATAGGTCGTATCATCGAGAACAGTACCGCTGGCATTCCGTAGCTCAAAAGTCACCGTATTGTTTACCTCGATATCTATATCCGCTGATAGGATC
>Ga0163109_10004196_pt1 | contig 10964 bp, 4 predicted proteins | sample CRUFie1St13metaG_FD_108704 | JGI IMG/M metagenome (GOLD analysis project Ga0163109, IMG submission 108704) | Marine microbial communities from the Costa Rica Dome - CRUD Field 142mm St13 metaG | ecosystem: Environmental > Aquatic > Marine > Oceanic > Photic zone | place: Costa Rica: the Eastern... | reverse complement strand
TTTTTCAGCTTGTTTAACACGCTTTTTAGCTGATTTGATAATTGGCATTTATCTATAATTAAAATAATTTACACCCAATATATGACTTTCCACATAAAAAGTCAAATTTTATATCTATTCAACAAACACAAAAACTGCTAATATTAGTACAGTACAATTTAATTTATAATATATGTCGAAAAGAGGATTTAAATCACTAGTAGTAGGTTTACTAACAGGAGCAACTCTTGGCTTACTTTTTTCTCCAGATAAGGGTTCAAAAGTAAGATCTAAAATCAACAAAAAAGCTAGGTCTAATAAGCAAGTATCAAAAGCTTTAGATAGTATACTAGATTTTGCTTCTGATGCTTTATCTAACATCAAAAAAGAATTAGGAATGAAAGACACTAAAGAAACTTCTAAAAAATCTAAAAAAGAAACTAAGTAGTTCTTGTTGTAAGATACCCTGCAAATATCAAACTCATAAATAACACCAAGTAAATCTCTGGTCCGCTATCTCCAGCAATATTTCCAGAAGTTATTATGGTGTTATTTGTATTGGATAAAAACCCATTGTTATTAACATTACTGTCGTCATCTAGTAAATCTAATTGAATATCATTATCTGTTAATAGCTGATTTAAATCTGAATCATTTTGGTTTCCAGTTGCAGATCCAGAGTCGGAATTAACATCCCCTGGAGTTCCAAAAAATCCAGATTCCGATCCTGGAAGCGGACCAAAAAGATCTGCAAAATCATCATTATTTACATTAGCAAATGGATCTTCATCTTCTCCATCATCTTCTATAATCGTGTCATCTGTATCGTTATTGCCAGAATCATTGGATAGGTCATTATTTACTGGTTCATCCGCAAGAATGTCATCCGCATCTATTAAGATATCATCACCTTCATTGTCTCCACCAACAGCATTTGAATTGTCATCAGCATTAGAATCTACAGTATCTGGAGTGCTTGCAGGTTCAGTAGATCCGTCTTGTAAAGCACCAATCAAACCACCAATATCAAGGCCTGGAGGACCAGAATCTGCCAAAGAACCTTTACCAGTTTGCGAAATTACATCTAGTGAACTTTGAATATCTACACTTTGGCTATTTAAAAATGAAAACACACCAACAACCAACAAGGCAAATCCAGAAATTGCTAGAGTATAGTTTACAACAGTTTTACTTTTAAAAACCGAACTATATTCGAGGTCGTCTGGAATATCGTTTTCTAAACTTGGATCTTTCAAGAAGTCACTAGTTTTTTGCTCTAGGTCTTCGACTTCGATTTTCTTTGGCATCGATGTCATGCCATATTCTTTTTTCTCTTCTTCGCTCATTACATTTTCCGATACAGTACTTTCAACCTCTGGCTCTTTGGCTTCAACAACAGACTCTAAAACTGCAGAATCAGATTCTTCTATTGTTTGTGGTTCATTTTCAGTTTCGACAGAGTTAACCTCTGATTCTAGCTGGGAGTTAGTATCTTTATTATCTTCGGATTCATCTTTATATAAATCCATTAGATTAACTGGCATAGGGGAGGGTGTATAATTTTATTAATCATATTTTAACAACTGCAAAGAATTAAACAAAAATAAAAACCTTGCATATACAAGGTTTTTATTGTGTTACAACGAAGGGTATCTATGCCATTCTAAACACCAACGGAAGAACTAGGGTAGAGAGCATTCCAATTATAAGAACTACTCCAACAGCTTTTTTTAACATTATTCTACAGTTATTGTTTTGGTAAATCGTGATACATTATTATTTGTATCAGACACTTCTAATTCTACATCAAAGACACCTGGCTGTTCAAATGTAAATGTTGGTTTACGTTCACGAACTTTTTTGCCATCTCCAAAGTCCCAAGTAAATTCTTGAGCATTACCAGTCGAACAAGCTGGATTAAACTGCACAACAAGAGGAGCTGGACCATTTTCTCGGCTTGGAGTAAAACATGCATTTAAAGCAATTTCATTAACAAAGATAGTCATTTCTGCCATATCTGTTTCATTATCATCTGTGATTGCTGTAACTTTTACTTTAAAATCACCAGTTTGAGTGAATTTATGTGTAACAATTGGACCTTCTCGTAACACAGGTGTTCCATCACCAAAGTCCCATCTAAAGGCTACAATATTAACTCCTTCTGGTACTTTTGTAGAAGTAGCATCAAAATCGACAGTAAGTGGTACTTCGCCAATCATAGGTTCTGCTTGAATTTTTGTCATGAGGCCAGCTTTATCTACAGATACATTAATTATTTTAGTAGCTTGTTTACCATTAACAGAAGTTAAAAGTAATTTAGCTTGATAGTCTCCAGAATTCACATAGGTATGCGTAGCATTTTGGCCATTAAAGTCTATAACTCCATCGTTATCAAAGTCCCAAGCGTAATCTACAATTGGACCACCACTAGATCTAGAAGCATCAAATTCAACACGTAGTGGAACTTCTCCAGAAACTACATTTTGGTTATTAGCAGTGGGTAAGGTAGAAACATTTATAAAAATTCCACTAGGGGATTTACTAATTGTATATTCACGATCGAAATCTATAGTATTTCCAAGTTCGTCTTGCATACTAAGTGTTACAACAAACATTCCTTCTTGTGCAAATGTATGAGTTACTTTTTGGCCAACTTTTGTTTTACCGTCTCCAAAGTTCCATTCGTATTTTACAATGTCTCCTTCTAGGGATTTACTCCGAGAAGCATCAAAATTGTAGCTTCTTCCTGGAGCAAGTACCTCATCGTTTGGAGAGTTATTAATAATTACATCGAAAATTTCATCACCTTTAATACTCAATTGTTGAGTAGCTTCAACCACACGACCATTATTATCTGTTAAGTATAATGTCACATTGTAGTCTCCATTTTCTAGATATCTAAAGCTTGATTTAACTCCATCATCATCAATAATGGTATCACCATCAAAATCCCATTCGTAGCGGACAATTGAGCCGTCTGGATCTACACTCATAGATGCATCAAAGTCTACATCTAAAGGAGCTTGCCCAGAAGATGGTGTCATTGTAAATAAAGCGCTAGTTTCGATATTATCGATACTAATTGTGCGAGAAAGGTTTAATTCAGAAATTTCTGCCTCTTGATTGTTAGCTTCTCTATAAAAAACAGTTAAACGAGTTTGGAAAATACCATCATCTGGTTTTGTTTTAAAAGTATGTACAGTAGATTCTCCACTAGAAGTTGCACCATCACCAAAGTCCCAAGAATAAGAAACGATTTCGTTTTGTTCTAAATCAATTCCAAGATTTGCTGCTTCAAAGGTAATTTCTATAGGAGCAACAAGTCCAAGTGTATTTTCTGGAGTTGTTTTGATAGAAGGTTCTTCGATAACTGTGTCTTCGATAAATTCCACAATTGGATCTTGTTTTATATTAGACGATAAGAATACAACAAGTGCTGTACTAACTAAAAACACACCAGCCGAAATTGCAAATAAAACAAGCGAACTTTTCTTTTTATCTTTATTAGTTGCTTTAGTGTTTAAAAATTTAAAAATAGATATTAGCAAGCCAACTAAACTTAAAATAGATAGTAGGCTAAAAAACATACTTAATGACAAATAAACAAAACTAGAAAGCGAACCCGAAGCAATCCCAAGGTTGTTAAGCAAACTTGAACCACCTTCAGAACCACTTGCAGTTAAATATAATACAGTGCTAAAAATACCAGTGATAATTAGAGCTGCTACTACAGAAACAAGTACAATCATAAGTGGTCTTTTTGATTGTTGTTTGTGAACTTCTTTCACCAAAGGTTCCATATCTTTTGGATCCTCTGGATGTGCAAATTCATTTAGGTCATGAAACCCAGATTCATGAAACTCCACATCGATGTGTTCGTTTTCTTCGAAACCAAAGTTAGTATTATTGTTATCAGTCATTTTTTTAATTAAGTTTTTTCTATTTATATTGTACTTTTGAGAGCTAGAATTTCAATCTTTATTTTTATCTAGCAGCCATTCCAAAGACAATGCTTACTTGATCTATATAAATATTGTTATTAGAATCGATTAGAGTCATCATCATCCGAGCAGGGGATTCGTTTATGCTATATTCAATATCTAGTGATTGAGATAAGTTTTCTACAACAAAATCCACATCGTTATTTCGCACGCCGTCTTGAGCCGAACCAACAGAACCAGAATTAGTATCCGCAAAAATATTTTTATCTATAATCACTCTTTCTATAAATTCTGGTAGGTGATTAAAGCTAAGTCGAACTACTCCAGAGTTTCCAGAAATACCAATTTGATCAAGTTCCGAAACACTCGGGTTACTAACTATAAAGTTTTGTGGATCAAATTCTACAGATGGAGTACTTGCTGGTTCTTCTCCTTCGTCTTCTTCGATAATGTCATCATCTAATATAAAGTCATCTAGCTCACCACCAATAGCATCTACGATATCTATTCCAGTATCTCTAGATGGTTGATCGCTGCCAAAAAGGGGAACAACCCTTTTTGAACTTGCAGATAAATCTGATTGTAATCCAGCAGCTTCACGATCCAATCTTTGTTGTTGAGCCTCTTCTTGAATTCTACGAATTTCTGCATCTCGAGCTTCTTGTGCAGCTCGAACAGATTCTTGCTGAGCAATAATATTTTCTTGAATCCTACGAATTTCTGCTTGTCTTTGTTCTTCACGTTCTGCAGGTGTTAAAGCTCTTTCCACAGCTGTCTCTGCTGGGTCTGAAACAACATTCATACCTGCTTCTAGCTCAGCCAGGCGAGCTTCTAATTCTCGAACACGTTGTTCTGCAGCATTTACTTCACGGCTTGCCGCAATATCAGATCCTTCAACTCGTAAACGATTTTTAACAGTATCTGTTCTACCAGCTGCATCGGTTACTGTTAGTTTAATTTCGTATACACCAGATGCAGGGTAGCTAAAGCTTGGTTCCATTTGGCTTGAATCTATATCGTTATCTCGAACACCATCACCGTCTGAATCTACTTGAGTATTAAAGTCGTATTCATAGTCAGTAATTTCTTCACCACTTCGAGAGTTGTTGTTAATACTCACATTTAATCCATCGTTAGAGAAGGTAAATGCAGCTGTAGGCCCATCTGATTCAGATGCCTCTATTTGGACTCTTTTAATTAATGATTTTTGTTTACCCATAGAATCAACCACCGTTAGTTTTACCTCGAAAGTACCAGCTTGTTCATAAGTTACTGTTGGGTTTTTTTCGTTAGATTGAGCATCGTCAGCAGGGTCTCCATTCCCATCGGCATCGAAATTTGTATCGAAGTCCCAAATAAATTGTTCAATTTCTACTTGGTTTTCACTATCAGCACTCGAATTATTCACAAAACTTGCTTCTAATTGGTTAGTAGTAACTAAAAATGCTGGAGTTGGTTCTCGCGTTTCTTTTGGAGATAAAATCACTTGTTTTGTAAGAGTATCAATATTACCCAGAGTATCTTTTACTGTTAATCTGATTTGTTTTTCACCAAATTCTTCATATTCAATATCGCTTGGAGATTCGTCTTGAGAATCTATATCATTATCTTTTACACCGTCGCCATCTGCATCTGATAGTACATCAAAGTCCCAAACATATTCTGTAATACTAGATCCGTTAGCTTCATCTGCACGAGATTTATTTTCGATACTTACAGTTTTGTTGTTAACAGTAAATATAAATGCAGCAACTGCAGGTTGTACATCTGCACCAACACTAATAGAACGCTTAATAGAATCTCGATTACCTTCGTTATCGATAATTGTCATAATAACCTCTGTTTTACCAGCAGTCTCATATGTATGAGTAAAACTTGGCTCGATATAGTCTCGGTCGTTTACTTTGTTTCCATCGCCATCACTATCAACTGCGCCATTAATATCGTAGAAGATTTCTCGAATCTCACCACCATTAGCAGAGTCTATGCGAGAAGTATTTTCGAAACTAACATCTAGTCCAGAAACTTCAAACAAGAATGCCGCTACAGGTTTTGCTAAATTACCACCAATTTGTAGAGTGTTTATAACAGTATCAGTATTACCCTCAGAATCGGTAACAGTAAGTTTAACTTTCTTAGTACCAGTTGTAGCATATTCGATTACTGGATTTGTATCTGTAGAGTCTATATCGTTATCTTTTCGGCCATCACCATCGGAGTCCACTGTAGTATCGAAATCCCATTCAAAAGATCGAATACTTCCACCGTTTTCAGTGTCTACACGAGATTTATTTTCCGTATTAACAGCCAATCCACGAGGACGTAGTAAGAATGCTGCAACCGGTGGTTTTAAGTTACCACCAACTTCAACAGTATTAATAACGGTGTCGATATTTCCTTCTAGATCTTCGAGAGTTAATTTAACTCGATATTTTCCAGATTTAGAGTAGGTAAATACTGGATTAATATCTGTAGAATCTACATCGTTATCACTAATACCATCACCATTGGAGTCTGTATTAATATCTTTATCCCATTTGTAAGCACTTGTTTCTTTGCTAGCACCACCTCGTAGATCTAAAGTAGATTTATCACGAACATTAACAGTTAAAGACTCTACATCAGTTTCAAAGGCTGCTTTTGGATCGTCCAAAGTTGAATCTACAAAGATAGTTAGTGGACGACTAACTGCTCTTGAACCTGCGTCATCTACAACCATTTGTGCAATTCTATAACCACTAGCAGGCGATTTTTTATTGAAAGTAAATTTAAATGGAGTTTTTGGATCTGTAGATCTTGGGCCTGTTGGACCAAAACCATCATCAATAAACGATCCATTACCATTCAGATCATAAAATACTTTTTCAATTGTACCATCTATGTCACTTGCCGATGAGAAGAATTCAATTTCTTCACCAACAGTCACAGAAGTTCTATCAACAGTAAATTTAGCAGTTGGTCTTTCGTTTTGACCATTTACCACAGTGAACCTTTCTGATTCAACTGCTAATGATTCTTCTGCAACATCTTCGAGATTCAATTCAGATTCTTCTACTTTAACTTTTACATAGTATCTAACTTCTTCTCCCGTATCTCCATCTGTAGGTACAATCATTGATACACGTGGTTGAGAAGATTTAACAACATCTACAGGACCGTCAGAAGTTGTGTTAAATAACTCAAAAGTAAATTCTCCAAGTTGAGAGTCTAAATCTTTGGCACCTACAGCATTTGCGATAAGTGCAAATGGAGTTGTTGTACCAAGTTGCGAAAGTTGCACAGACTCGATTTCTGGTCTTGCAGTTCCCATAAATATATCTATAGATTGATCTGCTTTTTTTATTTCATCATTACTAGAATCTGTAATAGTTAGCTCCAAAGAAAACATATTACCGGCTGTAGGTAAGTCTGAATATTTAAGATCGAAACTATCGCGCCCAAATGTTCTACCATCACCAGTATTAAAAGAGTAAGTTAGATTATCAGTTCCACCATTTCTATTTAATGAATTTTTAGCAGAAATTCTTAACACTTCACCTCGCAACACTTTTCTATCATCCACTGCATTTCCACCAACATTTTGGTTGATAAGTACATTCCCATTGCTATCTGTAATACTAATTACAGGTACTGGAGTGTTCACAGGTTTAATTGTAACAGTCTTTTGAATTTCGTGTTTCTCAAGTCCTTTTATACCAATTACTCGCATTGAGTAAGTTCCAGAGTCTACATATTTATGACTAAAATCAAAACTCTTTATTACGTCATCGCCGTCTGAGATTGATGGCATTACAAATTCGTTTTTACCATCACCAAAGAACACTTGAATTTTGTCTGCAGTTTGCGATGTAACTTGAAAACTTAAGTTAGCTGATAGTTCATCAGCAGGGCTATCATCATCTGAATTTGGATTTAAACTAGCTGCAAATTCATTCACATCTGCTTCGTTTGGCATATCTAAATCGATCACATTCGAAACAACAATATTTTTCTGTGTCACAGAAGCAAATTTACGAGTTTGACCATCGACCACTTTCTGCAATTCAAGCAAGATTGTATAACGACCAGATTTAAGGAATTTCAATGCAACCTCTGTATCTTCGTCTGCTGCAGTGTAAGTCTCTGTACCTCGAGCTAGAGGAGTTCCCTCAATCTGTGCTACTTCAAAAATATTGTCCTCGGAGTTTATTTTCCCAAATAAAAATTCATTACCATGCGAGGCATTTACAACTTTCCAGTTAACAACTAATCCAGGTTCTTCATCAGACCCAAATAAAGCTTGGTCACCATCTTGAGACCCTTTAGCATCTATTATAACCAAACCTGGGTTAGCATCTTGAGTAAAGTTTGCATTAATAACTCCAATAGGCGAGCGAGGGTTAACCAGAAGTTGCACCTCAGCATTTACTGCATTGGCATCACTGTTTGTTTCCACACCTTGCGGAAAAGCAGATAATTTAACTTTGTATAAACCAGCTTTGTTAAACTTAACTTTAGCAACTTCTTCTTCTGAACCGATAATATCTAAAGCTTCAACATCTTCAATACTCCATTTAAATTTTTGGAATAGACCCATAGCACTCACAGAACGCGAGGCATCTAACACAAATTCATCCATCACAAGTCCAGAAGTTTTGTTAGTAGAAATTCTTGGTACATGATCAGCAATGATAATTTTGAAAATCTTACGATCCGCATTTCCTTGAGAATCCTTCACTTCTAAAATAGCATTCACAATACCAGTCGAATCAAAAGTTTTTTCAATTTTAGAACCTACTTTTACTTGAGTATTGGCACCCTGGTCATCTCCACTCGTTGTTCCACGTCTTTGACCAATCTCATCCGAAAATCTCCATGAATAATTTACAATTTCTGTATCACTTTTAGTACCACTTGCATCTAAAGTAATACCAGCTCTTGCCTCAACACTAGATAAGAATAGTTCTTCAACATCCACTTGCAAGTCACCAAGCCTATTTGATGTTTCTTCATACTTTCTTAGGACAATTTTGTTCGCAGATTCTGATCCAACCTGTGCATTCAATTGAATCTTAGCCGACTGCGGCAACACTCTGATTGTCACATAGGCAATCCCAGGGTATAGAGTTTGAGTAGGGTCAGAAATTGCACTTCTTGCATTATTAGCCGTTGCATCATCACCTTCACCCTCCATAGGAAAGGCAGTATCTGTTGGGCGAAGCCTTAAGCCAACTCTGTAGCTGCCAGGTTCTTGGAAAGTACATGTCTTAAAAATGAAATTAGTATTATTCGAGTTGTTACTAGCTAAACACTTTACGGGAGAACCTTCTGACAAACCATAAATACCATCACCATCAACATCCCAGTCCATGAGTTCTTTATTCAAAGTTAAGTCTTCTGGGTTAATTGATCCAGAACCATCAAAAGTCACAACCAAAGGTGCAGTTCCTGTAGTTACAGAGGCAGTAATCACAGGTATGGTAAATTTAGCAGCTTTTAATATGTTATATAACTCTTGAAGACCTGAAATAAAATCTTTTAAGTCTGTATCTAGTGTGAAATCCGTATTTGCTGTTGTACTATTAGTAGTTTTAACATCGCCAAAAAGTACATTATCTAAATCGCCCGTGCCAATATTAATATTTTTATCAAATAAGCCAAAAAAGGTAGGGTAGTTAGTGAAGTTAGCTATTTCAGAAGCCTTTGTCTCATAGTTTGAATCAATGTTGTTAAGTTTTGTTCTTAAATCTTCAATTTGTTTAGTCAATATAGGAGTACCAGTAACTTGAGCTTTTAAAGTAACTAGCTTTGTATTGATATTATAAATTTCCGAATGAAAATCAAAATAAATTCCAGTTTTTAAAGTAGAATCAATATTACTGACTATTAATTTTTGAACTTCTGTACCTAAAGATGTAACTTTAGGATCTGTTACATCGTCTTTACAATCTGATACCTTAATGTTTACAGGACGTTCTTCTGCAGGAAGACTACAAATATATTTAGTAAAAGCACCAGAGCTAGAGAATCCCGACGTAATCATTTCACCTATACCACCAACAATATCATCCCATAAAGATTCTAATCCGGATTCACCGACAGTTTCTCGTAAATCTGAAACTCTTTCTTCTTGAACAATCCCATTAATTTTTAATAATGCCTGATCAATTAATACTAAATTTAATGTTCTTGCTGCTACACCTGTATTACTCAATGAGCCTCTACGGGAGGCTAGTTGATTTAAGCTAGAACGAATATTCGATAGATAATTAGCAAAGTTTTCGCGTGATGTATACTCAGTTACCTGAAAGCTCTTAATCTTATTCATAAGTACCAGGTCATCTTGCGCACGCTCATAAGCTTTAATCAAGTCACGAGTCATCACTTTGATTTCGTTGGCAGCTGTATTGTAGTTTGCCAATTGTTGTGCATTTGTAGAGTCACTTTGGCCAGCACCTCCGCCAGCACCTCCAGCTGCACCCCCTCCAGGAGCCGTAAGAATGGTGTTAACAAAAGCAAAAGATCCAAGGATAATAAAAATCCCAATCACAGAGTACTTAATATTATTTTTTGCAGTTTCTGTAGCATCACTATTAACTGCCGATGTAACATATAAAAATCCAGAGTATATAATAATCAACACTGCAGCTAACCCCAAAAACCCAAGGGCAAAATTAGCAATGTTTTTTACAAAAGTCCGAGCATCAGTAGCTTGTGTTAGAGTGGCGTCGTAGCCATCGGCACTTGGTGCTTCAAGTCCACCTTGGAACTTTGAAAAACTTGTAAATTCTTCGGAACATTCAATAAATCCGCCAAATTCACCACTAAGTCCCGAACAAAAATCGGCACTAGCAATTTGGCTAGATACTAATACTAAAGATAGTATTAAAATTAAGGTCTTTAGCCGAAAAACAGATTTTATCGACTGTATAAATTTTGTACTCATGGAGGGTTTTTGTTACAATTATCCTATTATTGTAACATAAATGTAGCATTTTTTCAAAGAAAAGACCTAGTTTTTTTGCTTGTCCAAATACTAATTTCCAATTCCCATATTGATAGTTT
>Ga0163109_10004195_pt1 | contig 10965 bp, 13 predicted proteins | sample CRUFie1St13metaG_FD_108704 | JGI IMG/M metagenome (GOLD analysis project Ga0163109, IMG submission 108704) | Marine microbial communities from the Costa Rica Dome - CRUD Field 142mm St13 metaG | ecosystem: Environmental > Aquatic > Marine > Oceanic > Photic zone | place: Costa Rica: the Eastern... | reverse complement strand
CCTCCCGCTCCAGGTTGGGATTGAACCAACGGCCTCGCGATTAACAGTCGCACGCTCTAACCAACTGAGCTACCAGAGCATTAAACAGTTTTAAGTCATATTTAGGACTTTGCATGGTGTGGGATTCGAACCCACGAGTACGAATACAGCGGGTCTTAAGTCCGCCCCCTTAGACCAACTCGGGCAACCATGCTAATGCTCGGTGTGAGGCTCGAACTCACGACCCTTGGCTCATAAGACCAATGCTCTACCGACTGAGCTAACCGAGCTTTAATATAATCTAACTCATCTACCTTATTAGTTCGTCTTTCTCTACATACTTATAAGAGGTATTCTCTTTAAGTCAATTTAAAAAGATATTTTTAAAAAATTTTACCACTAATGTATATATGAACGAAGAAAACAATAATGATTGTTTGATATGTCTAGATCCTGTAAATAACAATGATAATTTTGTGTTATGCACCAACTGTAATTACTATTGTCATTATGAATGTTCATCTAAATGGTTTAAATCAATACATACACATAATTATTATTGCATTCATTGTCAACAAAACGATAGTTTAGTCGTTTATACTACTAAAAAATTTAAAAAACGTTCGTGTATTGATTATATCAAAAAATTTATTTTAAGAGTTATTAAATAAAATAATTTAAATATTAAATTACATATACATATAGATGACCACTGTTAAAAGAATAAGAACCGAATTAGACAAAATACAAAAAGATCCTCCTTCTAATTGTAGTGCCGGACCCGCCAATGATGATTTATTTAAATGGGAAGCTACTATTATTGGACCAATCGATACTGTTTATGAAGGTGGAGTCTTTAAATTAGATATTTTATTTCCTGAACGATATCCATTCAAACCTCCAAAAATAAAATTTAGAACTAGAATATATCACCCAAATATCAATAGTAGTGGAGGAATATGTTTAGATATACTAAAAGACCAATGGAGTCCCGCACTAACTATATCTAAGGTTTTATTGTCTATATGTTCTTTGTTAGATGAACCTAATCCTGATGATCCATTAGTCCCTGAAATAGCCGATGAATATGTAAATAATAGAAATGTATATAATGATACCGCTAGAACCTGGACTAGATTATTCGCATCATCTTAATGAAAAAAATAATAATATATTATCAACAATACATTATTATTTATACTTTTTTTACCCAATTTGCAACTTCCCTCTTTGTTTTTTGTATATCCAAACAATATTCATCTATTGTTTTTAATTCATTATTGTTTTTAAATGTTGAATAAAACTTATATACAGAAACCGACTTAGTTTGACCAATTCTATATGCTCTACATACTGCTTGCGCTTCTACTGCAGGATTCCAATGAGGACTAGTAAAATATATTTCATTGTATTGTTGAAGATTTAGTCCTTCGTTTCCGCTTTTTATTTGAATGATAAGTATATCCAATATTGATGTTGTCAGTAGTAGGTTCCTATTTTTTTGACTTACTCCACCGTGAATGTATCCGGTTTTGTAACCTTTTTTTGTAAATAAATGGAAATAATATTCAATCTCTTCTCTGAATGAACAAAATATAATCTTTTTGTTTTCTTTTTTTGATTTTAATACATATTCTGATACCTTTTTTATTTTACTATGATTTATGCTCTTAAAATTAATTTTATCTTTTTCTTCCAAATCCTGTATATCGCATTTATTCAATATTGATGGACATACACATACTTGTTTAGCTCTAGTCAGAAATGGAAGAACACTCTCTCCCATACTTTTAATCATTTTATGTATTTGTTTTTTTGTTACTCCTGCAAAATGAAATATAGAATGAACATCCTTCGCTATCTCTTCTTCTTGGCCTTCAAAAGGAACCTCAACATTCTCTTCTACCATAGTAGGCATATTTATCCCTACTTCCTTTTTTGTTTTACCTCGAGAATGTTCTGATATAAACATTAATTGTTCATCTATATTATAATTCTTTGAATTATTAAATAATAGCTTTGCTTGTGGATAAGGTAACAAATACATAATACTTATGATATCTTTCCAACTATTTTGAATAGGGGTTCCTGATACTAACCATTTAATATCAGACTTCAACTTTAGGGCACCTTCTCGAGAATTAGATTTAGGATTCCTCATATGATGCACCTCATCAAATATTACTCTTCCCCATTCTATATCCCATAATGGAGAACTCCAACATAGACGAGATCCTGTTCCTCTTCTTGTTCCTATCATACCGTATGTAGTAATCACTACTTCATATTCTTTAATATCGTTTAGTGTTTTACCCTTACTTTCCGCTCCGTGAAATATTAAGGGTTTTATTCCTGCTATTTTCTCTACTGCTTTCTTCCACTGTTGAATCAATATAGTAGGAACCACTATTAGGTTAAAATCTTTAGGATTCAAGCATATACAGGATATCATCATTAGGGTTTTTCCTAATCCCATATCATCGCATAACAATCCTCCTCCCTTAATTCTTCCATCTGACCCTAAAAATCCCATCTCTTGTTTCTTACACCATTCATAGGTTTCAATCTGATGTGGTTTTAGGTCATACCCTATTTCGGAAATTAGCTTCGAGAAAGAGGTCATTTTATACTGTATTATTCAAATTATACTAGAAATATTTACTATTAGCAATGGTAAAAATTTTTTAGTCAATTTATAGTTATTTAACCCTAATTATATACCTAAACCTATACTTTAAACAATGGTAAAAAATTTAACGTCAATTTAATACGTTATATACAAAAAATATTGGATTGATAATGGTTAAAAAACAAGGTGCGTCTTTTTAAATTGATTATAAAAATTTTACCATTGACAAAGATATAAATAACACTGATAAATTAATAACTACACACTATAACATTAAAATGCCGTGTGATTACTCCCCCGTAAAAGAATGCGATTGCCAGGACTGTCAGAAAAGAGGATATGAATGCGCTAACTGTATAGCTTATGGACAATGGACTCCGGATGATTGGCTTATGGTTCCCTGTCTGAACTGTATTAACAGTCTAAATAGGCTCAATTGTTATCCTGCACATATAGTTGGAGTCCCTAACAGAATTCTAAGCGAACCTGAAAAAGAATCTTGGAAACAGTATTGGGAACAATCAGAAGCTACTGCGAGAAGATATGGAGCAACATTCGGAAATGATGAACCCGTTAGGGAGACTAATACTCCTACTTTCACAGCAGATATGTTCTCTACACCAACACGCCCTATTAGAAATAATAGGGTTGTTGAGCCCATAAGTTTTGAAACTACAGATGATGATGATATATTTAGCGAGGAATCTGATGAAGAAGACAATGAATGTCAATCATTCATAAGTCTACAGTGTGAGCATTGCGGAAGGTTAGGTGCTGCACACACACACAGAATAGCCGCTATACAAGGATGGATCTATCGCGTGGAAGATAATACTTGGTATTGCTATCACGAAGACTGTCAGGAAGAATATCGCTGCACGGGAGAAGAATACACTTGTCATAATTGTAATACAGTTGAACAAGCCGGACGATTCCAAGATTTACTGGACGCAGGCTGGGATACTTCGTTATTGGATGGAGATTTACTATGTGACGAGTGTTTTCCTATAGTGGAAGAAGAACAAAACAGATTTTATAATGATGAGGGATATGATTCTGATGCTTCTACAGTAATAATAGGAACAGAGCGACCGAATCTGCCCGAAAATGAAGACGGTAACTGTTAATTAAAAACAAACAAACAAACACAAAAAACAAAAACAAAAACACAAAAAACAAAAACAAAAAACTAAATAAAAGAAAACCCTAAAAACTAAATAAATTGATTTTTTTATAAAAAATGACTAATTTTGCCAATACAATTACATACTATTACACATACTACACAACCTATTGAGAATAATGGATGCACGCACACAGAGAAGACTTAGGCGCGAGGCTGTTAGGGAAGAAGATTACACTGAGTTTGTAAAAGAACGCACTCATAAAAAGAACATAGTCGCTAGGGAAAAGAGAATGCTAAGGCGGAGAGTTCTTAGGGATGAATACATGAAAAATGAGAAACTAAGGAAAAAAGACAAAATGAGGAAAATAAGCAGAGAAGAAGAAGAAGTCATTCTATCAATACCTATATCTGATATTAGGAAAATTTTACAGGCAAAAGAGTATATTCACAAAGCCACCAAGAGGGGAATGGCTTTGGGTGAAATTAACTATCAGCTGTGGAAAATTCAAAAAATCTGTGAAAAGCACCTAAAATAAATAAAACTAAAACAAAAACAAAAAACAAAAACAAAAAACAAAAAACAAAAAATAAAAGAAAACCCTAAAAACTAAATAAATTGATTTTTTTATTGTTTTTTTTAGTAAACTTAAAATACACTAAACAAAATAAAATAAAATATGGATCTGTCCCCTAATATAGGATTAAAATATTTCTTTAATAAATCCCCTAATATTATGGTTAGAAATGATGATAGTAATTTAAAAAAACAAATACAAATAAAATTTCTAAAAATTAAATTGAAAAAAATACAAAAAAAAATAATAACATTACAGAATAGTATGAAACCTACAACTATAATAACTAATGAAACTATTGGAATCACAGCAGAGTCGGTAGCGTGTTTAATTTTCAATATACAATGTGATTTGGAAGAAAACAGATTATCTATGAAATTTAGCGATAAATTATTGAACAGTGGGGTAATCGAAGATATTTGTTCAAAAAATAATTTGATTTTAACTGAACACATAGGTAAAGAGAATAAGAAAACTGATTTTTATGGATTAGTAGAAGGAAAAAAAGTGTCTGTTTCTCTTAAAACCTTAAAAAAAAATGATGGTAAGATTTGTCCACAAGGAGGTCAACCAACTTATGTTTCATTTCATAAATATCATCCTGAATGCCCAGTTCCTGCCGATGGAACGTGTAGATTCTTTGCGAACACGATGAGATGGAAGTGGATTAAAGATAATATAGGATTCTTTCTTAACAGAATGCAGGAAAGACTATTTTGTTGTGATTATCTTATGTTAATTTATAATTGCGACAAATCTCCAAAATGCGAAATGCTTAAGAATAAGAACATTGATTTTACAAAAGTAAAAATTCATATAAAAAATCCGGTCTATATGGAAAAACCCGATAAAACTAAAAAGGGTGGAGTTTGTGAATTTTCCACAACTATTTATGTTGATTCGGGAGGATATGCTGGAAATCCTATTGGAGAATTTCAGTTTCACACAAAAGATATCTGTCCTAATACTGGAAAAATGCGCGGAAGAGAAGTAATCAAATTCAGATTTTATAACACCTTTTACAATTAAAAATAAAAAATAAGCGCCCCGCCTTTTTTTTAAATTGATATATAATCTATCCGTTAAGTAATTATACACAACACACTTAAACACCAATAAACACACACAAACACAAAAACACACAAACACACACACACAAACACATTTTATCATTATGCCTTGTTCTTTCTGCAAATCTCCTGATCATTGGACTAGGGACAGACAAGGAAAGGTAGTTTGTCCTAAACTTCTTTCTGTAAAATGCAAATATTGTCACGAAACCGGTCATACTATCCGTCATTGTCCTATTCTAAAAGAAAAAAAAATGAATCGCAATCAGGACAGGCGCGAAAGGAGGCGTAATCGTGAAGTTGATGAAGATGGATTTAAAATAGTTCAAAGAAAAATGCAGTATAAAAAAGAAAAAATCACAAAAATAATAGTAGAAAAAAATAAGTTTGATGTATTTGATGATAGTGAAGAGGAAAAAGAAGAAGAATTTCCCGTGATCGCGACATCTGAAGAATGGCCTATTATTTCTAAGACAAATGAAAGTAAGACAATATGGGATGTAGGAACATCAAAGATTGTCAATCCAATTAGTCTTTATGAAATAGTAAGTAAGATTCCAATGTCTGATAATAAATTACTAGCAAAATGGGACAGAGAATGGCCAGAAGAACAAAATGTTCCTAGTAATTTAATGGAATGGAGACGTATTAATCGGTTTACTATGCTAGGAAAAAACAAAAAAATTCAAGAATTAACTGAAAAGTTGGATAAAGTGGAACTCAAACCTCTTAAAATAACGACAGCTTGGTCTGATTATGAAAGCGATTGTGATGATATAAGAAGTGAAATATCTTATATATCCAATGATTTGGCGAGTGAATGGAATGATAGTGAAAAATCATATTGTGCCTGGGATGAGAATATTCGTTATCCTACAATAGGTGAGTATGATCCGATAATGAATGACTATTATATGTGAATATAGGGTGAGAGTTTAGGTTACGCTGGTAATCTTTTTTTTTAAATTGATTACTTAATTATAATTATTTTAACAATTAAGTAAAAATAATAAAGTAGTAAATAAAGTTAAATCTAACATTAATTCAATTAACATAATAAACTATGTCTGCAATGATTGATATGCGTCAGATTTTGGATCTCCTTAATAAACAAATGGAAGTAATTAAAGAGAAGGACAGACAAATAGCAAAGTTGGAATCTCTTTTGAAAAAAAAGATTGAGAAAAAAGGTGATAACAAAACAGATAAGAAAAAGCAAAAAGATGATACTAAATTGGCTTTAATTAAGGAAGTAATTTCTCTGTATAAGAAATGGTTTAAAGAATCTCCAAGTAAAGATGCAAAAAATACATTGTCAGAATACAAGATTACTGATTTACGAAAGGTTGTTAGTGAATACAAAAAGAAAATTCGACAGCGTGAAAAAGAACAAAAGACAGCGCTAGCTTCTTCTAAAAAGAGTGAAACTGTTAGCAAACGTGAAAAAACAAGAAATGAGCTTCAAAAACAAGTAAAAACTCTTACTGGAAAAGAAACAACCGAAACTTCTATTGTAAAACTTAGGAAGTTGATTTCAGAAAAAACACCAAAAAAAGAAAAAAAGGCTAATAAGAATAATACCAAAAAAGCTGAAATTGGCAAAAGAGAACTAAAAAAAATAGAATTAGCCAAAGAATATGGAAAACTTACTAAAAAAGAAAAAGGATGGAATATCCCTGAATTTGTTAAAAATAAGACTACGGCAGAACTTAGATCTCTAGTAAAATGCCAGAAAATGTTAAATAAAAAATAAATAAAGAACTAAAAATTAGGCACTAAAAAAAAAGCACCAAAAAATAAAAATAGCCTAGCTTTTTTTATTTAAATTGATTACTAACATTATTATAAATTAATACAGTAATTCAATGCCTTCATTAACAATACCAGATATAGTAAATGATAGACTTAGTATTATACATAGTGTTGATGATATTATATATAATTGGCCTTTTAATAGGAACAATAATGATATCTGTCCATTATCCCTTAGTATGGATGGGTCTTATTTTCTCAACTGTATAGCTAATTCTAATAGTAGAATCATATATAGAGATTTTTTAGAATGGCTATTATGGGCATTAGACAAATCAAAAAAAAGACCAGATATGGATAATAGTCAGGTGCTATTTCTATCTTTTCTGTGCGAATTCTATAAATATATTTCATATGAATTAAGAGCGATTGAATTGGAAGATAATATAATAACTCAATATATAGGCACACTATCGATAAGTGAATGGTTTAATAATTATTTTGATAAATATCGCGAATATATACAACGCACGGTTATTGATCCTCCTTATACTATAGGTATTCAATCTGAAGATTTATCAGAATCAGAGACGGATATTCCTGAATTAGAAGAAGATGAAATAAATGAAATAATGGAAGAAGAAAATACATTTTTCAGAGAGTATTACAATGAAGTTTATTAGAGTAAAATACTAGTTTTAAATTGATTTAAAGCTACATTTTTTTATTTTCATTATAAAAATGGCATATATAATTAGTAAACCAAATTTTAATATGGAACATAAAGCATCTATTGAAAAATTCTTTACTGAATACATTGATAGTATAATGGATGATTATGATATGGGAATTCGATTGGCTGATAAAAAACAAACTATTGAAAATTATCTTACAATGAAATTTAAAGTTATGATGCAGACTACTCAAGAATCTAATTTGGATCTTAACGATCCAATAGTGGCTAGGGCTTTTCAAAACGAAGCTAATTATGTTACAGGGAGGAGTAAAAAAAGAGAAAAAATTCGTCACAGAGTTCGTGACAGTCTTAAAACAAAATATCCAAAGAAACGTTAAATTATTGGATAATATTATTAGCAATTATATAATCTATGTAACTAGAAAGCTTACTAAAATCTTCAAAATAAACAGCATAGTTAATTCTATGATTTTTTAATGGATAAGACAATCTCCATTTTTTTAATTCATAATCGAATGTTAACGTTGTATTTGCTGTTTCATCTCCTTTTTTTACGTAATTCCACAAACAATTAGGAACATCATCTACATATTCTTTATAATTATTTTGAACTAGTTTCTTTTCAATGTAAATAGTCATATAACCTTACTTTTTAAATTTTATTTAAAAATAAATTTAAAATCAATTTAAAATTTAAATAAAAATAATTAACAGATATTTATATTTTAAACATCATATGAAAATTTGATTATTATATTAGGTAAGAATTGAATATAAATTGATTATTACTATTAATATTATATATTTTTTTATTAAATTTAAATAATAAAAATACAATGGGTAGAAAGCAATCTGTTATACCTGTTAACGTAATAGACAATACTTCTACAACAAAATGTATGATTTGTTTGGATGATTGTATATTAAAAAACGTGGTAAAACATTCTTTATGTTCTGCAGTAATATGTAAAAATTGTCTTCAAAGAATGCCAGATAAACAAGTAAAAAAGTGTATTTACTGTAGAAGAGAAACAAATGAATTTTATAATAAAAAATATGAAAATATTATATCTGAAAACATAAGAGAATTTTTAAATACTGATAATAACATAAATATAAACATAAACACTTTTGGAGAAGTTGCTCCTCCAATTCAAATTAATATAAATGACAGAAATATTAGAAGGTCAAACAGAAGAAGAATGTCTATAAGAGGTATAAATATCGATGATCTATTTCAAGAAAAAAATTGTTGGGATTATATTGTTGATTTTCTACTATGTATCTGTAGATTAAAAACTATCCATTATGTATGTGTATTTACTATACTTAATGCAATTATATTAGTATGCGGATTAATAGTATTAACGGTCTTTACTCACGAAATGAATAATGGAATTACATTATGGATAATATATTTGACAGGAGTTATAACAATGTCAATATTATATTTCTGTTTTAGTTGTTGTATGTGGATCAGTTCAGGAGAACATAGAGTATCTAATCAACGTATATTTGATTAGATAATTAAGATTAACAGCGGATGACGAGATTCGAACTCGCGCGGGCTGGGCCCAGCAGATTTCAAGTCTGCCCCATTAACCGCTCTGGCACATCCGCAAAAAAAATTATATACAAATATTAAATTATATACATTTTTTTATTTATATATATATTTATATTTATTTTAAAGATTATTCGACATAAATCCATCGCTTAATTGATTATATGATCGCGTTGGTGCTTGTAAAAATGGAGGTGTAGTAAGATATGGAACTTGAACAACCTGATTCATATCAGAGAACGCCATAGATTGACTCACGCTTCTTTCAGCTGGTGTAAATGATACTTCTTCTCCATTAACGTGTCTAGATGTAGCGTTGCTGACGCTTCTAATGGCTTGTGTCATATTGAGAGGTGTAGTTCCAACATTTAATGAATTAGTTGCTGAAAATCCATATAATTTTCCAGCTCCAATAGCATCTTGGTTAGCAGCTAAAAACATACAGGTAGTATTATTTTCTCTAGCTTTAGTTATTGCATCGTGTAAATGTTTGGCGTGATTTTTACTTACATTATCGAATCCATCAGTCATAATAGCGAAAATTTTTATGATATTGGGATTGAGTTTTCTAACTCTAGGAGATAAAGAATTAATATAATCTTCTACTCTTTTATTTTGTTTTTCTAATTGTTCAATTCCAGTATCAATAAGTCTGGTGCATCCTCTAGGATATAGCATATCTTCTAATTCATCATCAGTAATATTACAATTTTGAATATTTTTAAATATTTTTTCTTCTGATGATCCATCAAAGGCGCATAAGGTAAAAGAACATTGAATTCCTTTATTTCCCATATTTTCTTTTTGATCAGAAATGAATTGTTTTAATCCTTTAATAGGAGCATTGCCCATAGAAACCATAGATCCGGATCTATCAGATACATAACATATATCAGCGTATATAGCTGATGTTGCGGCAGGTCGTTGATTCGAAGATGAACGTTTAACATTATTTTTACAAGATAGTGACATTAGTTATAATATAATTTAAAGTTGATTGATAATAATCAATTTTAAATGGGCCGCACGGGGAATCGAACCCCGGACCACTCGCACCCAAAGCGAGTATCATACCACTAGACCACGCGGCCAAATTAATATTATAATATAATAATATTTCTTTAACATATTATTTAAATAAGTATCCAATCATTAGGAAAAAGGTCTTTTAATTTTTTTTTTTTTACAAACCATTGCTTTGGAGAACATACTATTTTATTTTTATTATTATTTAAATATGCTGCCCACCAACTAAATGTGCTATTTGCTATTATATTATGATTACAGTTTGACATCAATAACATTTCTTCCCAGTCTGTATTACATTTTCCTCTTTTAAAATTAACATTTTTAAACTTTGATTTTAAATATTTAATATTTTCAGTTATTCGTAATATATCTTCATCTTCACAAAAATAAATCACGGTGAATAACTTTTCATCTGATTTTATTATATTTTTTAAACTAAGTTCATAATATTTTAATGAAATAATTAAATACATATGAAGTAATTTTTTATAGTCACCTAATCTAAAATGAATACTAATTGTTTCATTATTATCAAATAAATAAT
>Ga0163109_10004194_pt1 | contig 10965 bp, 11 predicted proteins | sample CRUFie1St13metaG_FD_108704 | JGI IMG/M metagenome (GOLD analysis project Ga0163109, IMG submission 108704) | Marine microbial communities from the Costa Rica Dome - CRUD Field 142mm St13 metaG | ecosystem: Environmental > Aquatic > Marine > Oceanic > Photic zone | place: Costa Rica: the Eastern... | reverse complement strand
TGTTCTAAAGAATATATTTCCACCACCCGAATCAATATATAAACCTTGATCGGAGGCCCCATTGTTTGTATAATATTGGAATCTACCACCTGATAAATTACTACCAGTGCCCGTTGCCCCACCTAAATAAAAGACATTGTTTCCTTCAAGTGTCGTAGCTCCTGTAAGATTAGTTGTACCGAGTGTCGTAACACCAGTCACACCAAGTGTTCCCCCAACTGTTGCATTACTTGAAGTATTGAATGTTCCATTTACATCAAGAGTTGTTGTGGGTGAGGTGGTTCCAATGCCTACATTACCACCAATTGGATTTACATATAAATTATTGGACCCATTTGAAATATTAATAGCTTGGATTGTTGATTTTGAACCTCCATATGATTGTCCTAGTAATAATCCATCAGAACTACTATATGTATACCCAATTCTTGCACTTTTCTTAATTTGAGCACCACCTTCAACATTAAATGCAGCATTATTTTGTTGAGCTGTATCTGTATCATTATTAATGGTTGTAGTTCCAGCCACATCAAGGGTTCCCCCAACTGTTGCATTACTCGATGTCTTGAACGTTCCTACAACATGAAGACTATTTGATGGGTCAGATGTATTAATACCTACTCTTTGAGTCATCCCATTCATTGATAAGATAGTTCGGTCAATAATATCTGTAACAGGTGTGTAACCAGCATCTATTTCAAATTTACTTTGATTATTTGTAATTTTCCAATCTGGATAAGAATCTACCCCATATTTTGCACCGCCCGTATCGTCTCGTATTAAAAATATTGATGGATTTTGGGAAGTTTGTGTTTCAATAATTAAATCCCCTCCACTAATGTGAAGTTTACCACTTGGATCGTCTGTTCCAATCCCCACGCTTCCACCGGATGAAGCAAGATACGCAGAATTGATTGAACGAAGTGTTCCAGAAATATCTAAATCATACGATGGTTCTGTATTTGAACCAATACGAAGTTTGCCTTGTGTAATATATGTATCCCCACTGACATGAAGGGACCCACTTGGGTCTCTAACAGAAATTCCAATCCTACCATCTGTTTCAAGATTCAGCTGTGGTTGTTCATTATCAACTTCATTATCAATAAGAACCTTTTGTTTTGAACTTATTCCCGCTCTTTGTATCGGTTTCATTGTTGGGTTTCCATCGTCTCTTGTAAAATCAAACATCATCCCTGTTCCATTTGATCGCTGCATCATCAGTTTTCCGTTTTCTTCAAATAACGTGACTGTAGCGGGGCCGATATTCAAACTTCCGTCTACACGCATATCGCCATAAACCCTGGCATTTCCACTCACTTCCAAAACATTTGAAACATCTGAAATATCCATTCCAATACCAAGAGTTCCACTCATAGTTCCACCATCAAGCCGAAGATATGTATTACTGATTTCGGTTGTAAATGTTTCTAGATTCAAGACTCTCCCACTAACATCCGATAGGTCTGTATCATCTTGGTCCTGTGAATCAAACAATCTTTGAGAAATATCCGTAATATCACCTTCGTTTATGAAAACTCTCCCACTAACATCTGATATGTCTGTATCATCTTGGTCCTGTGAATCAAACAATCTTTGAGAAATATCCGTAATATCACCTTCATTTGTGAATACTCTCCCACTGAGTTCAGTTTGTATATTATCCACAGCATCTTCGTTCGCCGCGATGCGTTGTTCAATATTTTCTTGAGCCTCTGCTTCTACATTCCCACTGATTGAGCCTGTAAATTCAATATTACCATTCACGAGAAGTCCATTGGATGTAATTGTTCCAATAATCGCACTTGTAACATTACTGTTTGTGGCAACAAGATTCGTAACATCAGCATTCGTAAGAAAACCACTAGTTGTGGTAAGTCTTGTAATATTCCCGGTTGCAGAGTTGATGATTCCTGACGTGTGTGTTCCAGTATTCAATACGGTCATACTGGCGTCAGTAGTCGTAATGGTTTCTCCAACAATCTCACTAGTCACATTTAATGTCGTTGCGGAAAGATCAACAATCGTGGCATCAGCCGCTTGTAAATCACCAGCCTCAATTGTACCCGCGTCAAGTGTAGTAATTGTAGCAGTTGTACTGTCTAGAGTATTAATTAACCCATTATTTACAAGAAATCTGTTTAGAGCTCTGCCACCTGTTTGACCAGCATACGCCATCTTCTAAAAAGTATTAGGTTTGTTATATCTAGAAAAACACTCCGCAAAAGCAGATGCCTAGCGGTCTCGTAATATTAGCCGCATACAACAAAGAAGATTCCTTTCTTATTGGGAACCCTTCTATGAGTCATTTTCGTTCTGTATATCTCCATCATTCCCCCTTTGCAAGTGAATATCGTCAAATCCAATTTGAATCCCGTGTCTCATTTGGTCAAACCACAATTTCTATAGATATTCCAAAAGAAGCGGATCTTCTTCGTAAAATGTGGCTACGGATTAAACTTCCGGATGTTTCAGGGTATTCTTGGACGAATAATCTTGGTCATGCGTTGTTAAAAGAGACCCGCCTTCGTGCTGGTGAAACAATTCTAGACCGCCAATCCGGCGAATGGTTAAATGTATGGGGAAGCCTTTCTGTTCCAGATTCAAAAAGACCAGGGTATAATGAGTTAATTGGAAGAAATGAGGCCTACGCTCCTGGGTTAGAGTTGACGGGTTCTCAAGAATTGTTTGTTCCCCTCCAGTTCTGGTTCTGTCGTCATGACAGTGTTGCGTTTCCCCTGGTTTCCCTTCAACATCAAAGATTACGCCTTGAACTGGATATTCGACGTTTAGAAGAGATTGTAATTCCAGCCCCCCCTTGTGAATCAAGACTTCCTCATTATGAGGTTCAGGTTGATTTGATAGCAGAATATATATTTGTAGATAAACCCGAAGCAAGATGGTTTGTGAACCGACCACAAGTCTATCTTATTGAACAGGTTCAGACCGACGTTGCGAATGAGTTTTGCGGGGGAAGCGATTTAATACGTAAAGAAATAAACTTTAATGGATTAATGAAAGAGATTGTTTTCTTAACAAGATACCGACAACGTGGGTCTCAAAATCTATGGTTTTTCTATTCATCACAGAATCCAAATGTTCCTGGTGGCGGAACATTCCTCCCAGGTACAAGCACTGATGGAACAACCGACGGTGAACACGGAGATATTGTATTGAATGCTAAATTCCAATATGACTCCTACGATATTGTTCCCGAACTCCCAGCAAGGTTCTTCCGTGTTCTACAGCCTTATGATCGTCATACCGCAACTCCAGATGATTTTATTTATCTTTACTCCTGGGCGCTCCGTCCTGAAGAGTGGCAACCAAGTGGGCATATCAATATGTTCCGTTCTACAAACGCGACGCTTGTTGTGAAGAAAACAACCACGTCGGTTCCTTATCCCACCGAGTTAAGAGTATATGGACTTCTTTACAATATTATGAAAATTAAAGACGGTTCTGTAGGTTTAGAATTTGTGTATAATTAATTACATCATCTTTGGAACGTATAATCCAACTAGAATCGCCGCAATAATTTGAACAAGAGAATATATAACCGTATCTAAAGCACTAAGGGTTCCAAGTGTATAATTCATAATAGATACGGCTGGGTTAAGATTTCCACCTGAAAATCCCGAGGTTGCCATAACAGCCAACGCAAGTGCGATACCAATCACAAGTGGATTTCCAGAAGATGCTTTGATGGAACCGATGAAGAGAGCAGAACCAAGAAACTCAGATATATACGAAATCATATTCTATTAAGAGCGGTCATCTTTCAACGCATACCATTCAATATCAGGCTCTGTATATGCTCTCATAGAACCAGACATAAATGTATTATTTTTATCATAAAGCGTCTCTCTTCCAAAGAATTCATCATCAATATTAATGTGAAATGACACATTTGTTTTCTTTTGCGATGTATTTGTAATAATATGAGTTCCAGACATTGAATCTAAGAATGTATAATCATCCGTGCGAACAACTCCATTCATTGACAATTCATAATTATTAATAGTGTATTCTAATCCAGGGTTTACTGCTTGAAAGAACGAATTTCCATTAATGCCAGAGTGGATCTTAAAGATTGTCTGTGGGGACCAGACAAACATTTTCATCATAATTCCATACATCATTGCTTGATCGCTAGAAACCTTTATATACGTAACTGGATCTTGCAATATCTCTTTTGAAACAATATGTTTCCTCAAAGAAATTGGTAGTGGATTGCTCTTTAGAATAGAAATCACTTCCCCCATTCTAGGCTGTAGGTTATATCCTCTTGTTTTAATCTTAATCAACTCATGTGAAAGATGCAACGCGTATGATCTAAGAATCCTTTTCGTTCTCCTAAAATGAGGCATAATTTGTAATATGAATATGGTTCATATCACAAAGTATAATCAATTTAATGCTTGGCGGTATCCTGTTCGCAGAGACGATCGCGAACAAGATTTCTTGAGATTACACCACCGCGAACCCACGCAGGGTCATTAAGAGCCTCGATGTAATGAACGGGGTCTTGAATTGTCCTGGAAAGTTGAGGAATCATTGGTGTGAACTGATTTCTAAAGAATGAATCTGTTACCGTAGATACCGATTTTCTGTCGCGTATTTGTTCAGATTTTTGTAAAAGACTTTCTACGTAAGGGTTTCCGCGTCCACTTCCCATATAAGGAACAGTCTTAATTGGCCGTGATTGAGGGTGAATGGGGCAATTAGGATGTGTCTGCGTAGCACCAATCTTAAGTTCACTCTCGCTATCAATCACACGACTTCCAACACCGTATCCATCTCTGGGAATCATTGTGAGTTCATTCATAGCAACATTCTCAATTGGGGCAGGACTTGGGAGGTAAAAACTGCGTATCTGGTATTCACCGTGGCGAACAGACTGGCGCGTTCTGTCATGAACACTAACAGAATCGTCGTGCAGACGACCAAGGTTGTGAAGGTTCATTGAATTATTCATATGCTCTATCCATACCCAACAACTTTCGTGCGAAATTGGGTGTATCTGGAACACGTCCTGAAACACTATCTGTCTGTATTGCGCGTGTTTCTTGAAGGTCTTGCATAACTTCATCCGTGCTACGGAACATATTTTCTGTCCGCGTATCTTTTTTCATTTTCTTCTTTTTTGATTTTGGTATATCTTTCATTGGATGTCCTTCAATAATAACTGATGCGAGGTATTCCATATCTTTATTTGTTTTCTTTCCCTTTTTGACAGAAAATGCCTCTGGATTTGATTTATACATCCAGGATGCTGTGATTCCAAGAGAAACAAGGGGTAATAAAAGCCAGGCGTTTTGCTGACGGATCATAGCCATAAATATTCCAATATACAGACAACAACGAACAATCGCATTCATCCTGGCTGCAAGATGAAAGCGCTCCGATGGGAAAAACCGATGTATATATTTTGGATGAACCAGTATCAAAGGGTCTTCAAACCAGAACGCTTCTGGCATATCTACATCAAATAACAAATCATTCTTATTTATTCGGTCGTAGGCTTTGATTTAACTTTGCCTTTTGTAGTTTTCTTCTTACGAATAACCTTTCCTTTTTGTTTTTTCACCTTTCTCTCCATATTTCTACGAACTTTGCGAGACGATAAGTTCGCGAGATCATCCGGATTGACACCCATTCCTCGCAACATCTCCGCAACCTGCGGATTCATCTTCTTAAGGAGACCACCACTCTTTGCGAGTAATTCTTGGCTCTCACGAAGTAATTGCTCCTTGTCAATACCCCCACCATTGATTTTTCCATTAATTTTGTCCCCGATTTTGCTAACAATCCCAAATAGTTTCGCAGCAATCTTCGGGTTTCCCAAAATTCCCATTAAGTCATCAGTTCCTAAACTATCCAAATCCGCCCCTTCTGGTAAGCCAAGGTTTTCTGGGGAAAACTCTCCGGAAAGATCACCTGCAATATCTTTAACAAGGTCTCCAATATTTGTCCCGTCAAGACCACTCATAAAATCCTTGATGACCTCTTCAGTATCTTTCCCACTTTCAGTTGTTTCAGGGATAGTTTCAATCGTTTTTCGTATTGTTTCCATCATCTTTTCCCGAATCTCAGGGTCTTTGAGTTTATCCGAAATAGAAATTTCATCTGTCTTTGAAACCGTGTTTGAAACAGTACGGTCTAAGTGTCGTACATGCTTTGCACCGGCTAGAAGAATCAGGTTTACATATTTCCAAATCGCGTCCTGCGTTTTCATTGATAACTCGCTCCAATATTCTGCTAAACTAAGACCTGGAAGAAGTTCTGCACCGGATAGTATTACAGATTCATCTCTTTGGACAATCTTTTCATCATACTTTCCAAGATTTTCAACAATTTCTCTTACAAAACTATCAATTTCATCTTGATTCCCACACCGAACATTCAAAGTCGTACATACTGATTCCAACTCAGGAAGAGGAACCTGAATAGATTTCAGAAATTCCTTAACCACTCTAATCACACGTGACATGCCTGTTTTACGAAAGGAAACAACGTGTTAAATCAAACTTATGAAGATAACTTCTGGGAAAGTTTTGTAAGGACAGTGAAATAATCCCAGATAATGTTGCGATTTTTTGTAGAAAGAGACTCCCAGCGACCAACAATCTTTTTGTAAAGATCTCCAAATGGACCACTGCCAATCGTGTCCGTGAGTTTTGTTGTTAAAAACTCCTCGTCGCGGTCCATAATTTTAGAATAATACGGCCTCCCAATATTTTCAAAAAAGAAAGCACTCACAAGTTCAGGTGATACTGTCATCATCGTATCCAAAGCGTCCAGATATTGAAGGGCTTCAGCATCACTCTCAAGCATAAGTCTTGCATCTTTTGAGAAACGGGTAATCTGCGATACAAACATCGTACGAAGACGATCTGTAGTAGGCATGTATTTACTATACATTTTCAATCCTTAATACAAATATCACTAAACGCGTTGAATACCTTTACCGAATGTATCTCTTTCTTCTTGAAGACGTTTTAAATCGTGATTCAACTGTTTTGTTTTTTGAGAAACACCCTTTACATCTTTGAGGGCCTCTCCGGGCTCATGGGTAACAGAAGCCCCAACACGTCCTGGACCACGCTTTCCATTTACATACGTGTAACGATGACTCATTCCAGAATCGTCATCCAAGAAGCTATACCGGTCTGAGTATCCACGGTTTCCCATTTCATAAGGATTGTTTCCAAGGAAATCTTTTGCGGGTTGTTTTGCTGGTAATCCAGCGCTATCCACAACTTTATAACTTGGTTCTTTTGCATAAGATCTAGAGTTTTGGGGTCCGTGAGAACTCGCTGAAACTTTAGGTTTTGATTCTCCCATTCGCGTACTATTGAGAATATCTTGAACCCAGGCAAATGCGTGTCTCCCCTGAAGGATTGATGTTTCAGGTTGATGCGAAGGAAGAATTGCCGGAACACCTTTTAAAGACCTCGGGAGTCGTTTTGCGGTGTGAATATCGATATAAATAAACGTAGATTCCAAGAAGGTATCTTTTACAGCGTCCAGAAGTTTTCTACAATTTCCACATGTTGGACTGTAAAATAAGAAACTTTTTGTTCCCATCCTGATCGTTTATGAGAATAGTTAAAATAAAAATTGAACTTAATAACTGAATACCTATGATGATTACAATAGTAGAATGACAAGTATTTCTAAGGAAGCAAAACTTCTAGGAAGTGATGGAACGTCGGCTAGTTTTGATATTATGGGATATCCAACTGCGATTGTCAACTCCATTCGTCGTTCGCTTCTTGGGTATGTCCGTTCCGTATCAATGGTAGCGGAACCATCGGAATCTTCATCGATTCGTATTATTGAAAACACCAGTCGGCTTAATAATCAGTTCCTCGCCCTTCGTCTTAGTCTTATCCCAGTATGTATTCCACCAGTTCCACATGGAGGTGAAATGAAAACATTAGAACGTTATGAAATCAGGATTGAAAAAGAGGCGACTGAACCTGGAATTTATAATGTAACAACCGATGATATCAAGGTGTATGATACAAAAGAGAAAGGGTATCTTCCTAGTTCATATGTTAAACAGTTATTTCCAAGAGAAAATGTATATGATATTAAATCTGGAGAATCACCACCAACAGGAATGACACACGCAAGTAATCCCTTTCTCCTTGTTCCTCTCCGCGGACCTCGCGGGGAGAAGGAGGGGGAGAAAATAAACCTGGTTGCTACACTCCGCACCGACATTGGTTCTAAACACGCGTGTTTCTCCCCAGTTTGTTGTGCTACATATGAGATTCTCCCGGTAGACCCAGAAGATCCAGGAAGAACCTTAGATATTGCTGGAAAGAGGGACAAATCTAAATATAGATTTATGGTTGAAACCGTTACAACGAGAACACCCGAAAGTCTGTTTGTAGATGGTATTGACGAAGTTGTCCGCAAGATACGAGACGTAAGAACGCAGATTCTAACTGCATCTAAGAGCAAAGGAAAGGGACCGCATTGTGAAATTCATCAAGATGGTCAGGAGTTTAGATTCCGTTTCCTCAATGAAGACCATACAACCGGCTTGCTGTTCCAAGAATATCTCATTCGTCAAGTTCAACAGAAATCCCCTGAACTTCTATCGGAATGGTTTGTAGGATACAAAATTCCTCATCCTCTTATGCCAGAAATGATTGTTCGTGTTAGAGTTCCTGAAACAGTTGTAACAGAGAGTGCCATCCTAGACCTTGTGAATAATTGGATTGATCCTGCCTTTAAAGAGGCATCAGAACATCTTGAAGAGATTGAGAAGAGTGTAAAAGAAACCATTCCGCCAGAATCTCTAGTTCACCCACTTTCTAAACTTCACAGTGATGATTTTGTCCCCCCTGTAGACCGACCGTCTTCGATTGAAGATACTTTAGCAAAAATTAATGCTGTATCACCCGTATCACCAGTATAAATAGATGACACATAACACACATAGATGATTCGTTTACGAATGATTGCCGCCATAACGAATACGGGTGGAATTGGATTCCGCGGAGGAATTCCATGGGATTACCCCGAAGACCTCAAACGTTTTCGCTCTATTACAAAAGGATTTCCAGTGATTATGGGAAGAAATACATGGGATTCTTTGCCATTTAAACCTCTTCAAAATAGAACAAATATTGTAATTACAACAAAACCCAAAGACTTTGCAGGAGTATTTCGTGCTACTACACCCAATAGTGCGGTTAAAATTGCGTGTGATATTCTCTCTAGAGAAAAAGAGGAAAACAGGATTGCGTGGATTATTGGAGGACAATCTATATATGAATCATTTATACATCATCCTTTATTAGATTTGATTGATCTCACGGTTATTCCTGATAATGTTAAATGTGATACCTTTTTTCCATTGATACCATCTCGTTTTAGGCTTTCTAAGACTCTGCAGAATGGTCCGCTGATACACCAAGAGCATCGCTTGATCGAGAAGTCTCCTTCAGTCTCTGTTTTAGAATACGGTTCAGGAATGACGGGGATAGGAGACGGTAATATTCATACACCTTCTCAATAGTATTGGGCTCTCGTGTTCGTAGATATTTTCCATGTAAATCCCAAATAGGTTTTCGGGACCAGTGTGGGAGGTCTTTATGCTCTTTCTCCTTTGTAATATGGCGTTCTCTATAAAGTTTCTTGAGTTCATTTGCGCTTTGATAAATATATCCCATTACATCTACAATTTTATCCTTGTCTTCAGGATACCAAGTTTCATATTCCCTAAGAAGGTCTCCCTTAGGGTCCAATCCCCATAGGCGAATAATATTTGTCTGTAAGGACGGGCTATTTCCTCTAAGTTTAACGCATGTGTTAAATACCTTTGAGAGAACCCGGATTCTATCCCATTGATTATCGGATCTATCAATTCTCGGAGTAAGCATAATACCTTCTGGACGTTCGCTCTCAATAATTGTCTTGCACAAATCACCAAGAGTCTGTCCTTCAAGAGGAACAAGTTCTTCGGGGACAGGAACTTCAAACTTATCACCAAGTTCCTTGAGAAGTTCGCGATTAACGGGTGAACAAATAGTAACTTCGCCTACCTTAGGAATACTGTTTGTTGCTGATACCAGATAAATCTTGGCTTCAGGTGATGGGATTACATGGCGATGTTCTGGATGAGTAAGGACAAATGTATAAGAGAACTCAGGAAGAAGACGTTCTGTAAACTGGTCAAATGTTTCTGTAGGAATCGCATCACAAAACAGTTCATAAAAGTCGCGATCGCTCATAAATCTACAAGCCGCATGAAGACGGCTTCGTGTGCTAACATACCATTGAGACTCCTGACCGTGATAAAATACGGAAATCATTGTCCCGTCAATATAGCGAGAAGGAATCCAGTTTTCAATCTTTAGAGTCTCAAATACAACACTCTTTTCATCCCTCCTACGAGGAGGACTACAATGTAGGACACATCCAGTCGTCATATTATAGGCAACTGAACGATGATTTCGCACAAACTTTAAAGAACGATCGCAATAACCGTATGTCCGTCTCTTCCATTCGTCGTCAGATTTATGATATCTAACTACGGCAATATTCGAATCAGTATGTTCGGAAACAACAAGTCCAGCAGACTTTAGTTTTTCAGGATTATAAAATTCATAATCAGTCATATTGTATGATATACTAACAAAATATATTTTAGTTATGATGTCAATTTACATATTGAAAATGTTCAATCATAACAGAGGACGATGAATGTATATGACATCGTAAAAATCTCTTCGGCAGAGAATCCATCACTGCCCGGAAAGAATGCATTTGTGACGAGATTACCCATTGGTTCAAAAGATTCGTATACCTTGTTCTTTACCGGGGACAAAGATGTTCCAGCGCAGTTTCTTTTATATTCCGAAGACCCGGCAAACATTGAGAGTGAAAGAGATCGTGTAGGCAGTATTGTAACTGAAATTATACAAGAGGATTCACTTAAAAACC
>Ga0163109_10004193_pt1 | contig 10967 bp, 9 predicted proteins | sample CRUFie1St13metaG_FD_108704 | JGI IMG/M metagenome (GOLD analysis project Ga0163109, IMG submission 108704) | Marine microbial communities from the Costa Rica Dome - CRUD Field 142mm St13 metaG | ecosystem: Environmental > Aquatic > Marine > Oceanic > Photic zone | place: Costa Rica: the Eastern... | reverse complement strand
TGACTCCCGAACAAGCAGCAAGTCCTGAATTCGTACGTGGGGTATCCTGTCCTTATTGCATAAATGTTTGATTTCAAACGCGTATTCATATACTCGCCGAGATTATGTTTGTTTATGTCCGAGAAGCCTAAACTCGCTGTTTCTTCTTGTCTCCTTGGAAAAAAGGTTCGCTATAATGGCGATGCCGCAGAGTTTAGGGTGCTCAACCGCGTGTGGAGCGACCATCTTGACCTAATCGGAGTCTGCCCTGAAGTAGGCATTGGCATGGGGGTGCCACGTCCTACAATCAGGCTAGTCAAAGAAGGCGATAGGATTTCGCTCATTAATCCAAAAACCGGCGATGACTACACAGACCAGATGCTAGAATTTGCAGAAATGCAATCGGACTATCTAGTGTCAGAAGGCATTTGTGGCTTCGTTTTCAAGAAGGACTCTCCTTCATGCGGTGTAGAGCGCGTTAAGGTATATCGTGGTGATAACCCGCAAGCAGTACGAGATGGTGTCGGCATGTTTGCAAAAGTATTCACCACGTTATACCCCCACATTCCAGTAATTGAAGAGGGGCGATTGACTGACCCATTGCAAGCTGAACATTTCTTAGCGAGAGTTCACTTTTTCCATGAATGGCAAAATATTGGTAATGAAGGATGGACCGCTCAAAAAATTATGAAATTCCATGCGGAACATAAGCTTTTTTTGCTGAGTAGATCTCCGGATTCCAAAAGAACCCTTGGTAGAATAATCGCACAATCTTTTGATAATGATATCCATCCCGAAAACGTTGCTCTGCTTTACATGACGGAAGCCCAAAAGTTCCTTTCAAAACTAACCAAGAGAGGCCAAATCGCACATGCTATGGAAAGATTGATTGGCAGATTACCAAATCTGGATAAGCAAGATAAACAAGAAACATTGGAAGTGATTCACCAATTTAGAAAAGGATTACTTCCAAGGTCAGCAGCCATCACCTTGCTATCTCACTATGTGAAAAGACATGACAAAGACAATCCAATGCACAAGAATTTCTTATCACCAATTCCAATCAACATTGGAATCATGGCTAGAGTCTAATCAATTGCCACAGCCGCAGCCTTGAATTTCACAAGCCTCTACTTTGACTTCTGAGATTTCTTTTGGAGCCTTTTCTTTCTTCAAACGCTTTTTCGAGGTTTTAGGAGCTCGCATCTTGCGTTGGTTTTGAGTGGTCCGAGGGTTCATGATTCGTCGGGAACAGCACACAATGATAACTCTTTATCATCAACTCGCAATTTTAATTTCAATATTGCCTTCATTTACTCTAGTCTCATAAATCTTGAGATTCTTCTTTTTACTGAACTTTCCAACTAGTTTTCCATATGCAGGAAGCAATGGAAACGGTGACCACGCGACCAATTCACCATCATCAAGTTTGTGAGTTGTTTGATGCAATGGGCATCTTATACAATCATCTTTGACCTTTCCTCCATAAGCAAGTGGCCATCTCATATGTCTACACAATGCTTCAGTTGCGAAATATGAATTGCCAATTTGTCCAACCAAAACTAAGTTCTTTGCTACAGACAGCATTTTTTTCTTACCTGGCTTCAATTTTGACTGTTTTAATGCGACATGCCAGGTCATAGTATCTCCTCATGCTGCTAATTCTGACATTCCACCATCAAGATGCAAAATCTGTCCTGTGAAATTATCTGGAGATGAGGTTAGAAGCCACACTATTGATTCAGCAATTTCTGAGGCTTCATTAATTCTATTGATCGGGATTTTAGCGGCTGATGCTTCACGCATCTGTTCAGATCTTAGGATTGTAGATGCAAGCCTAGTATCAGTTAATCCAGGTGCAACTGCGTTGACCCTTATTCCTCGCTTTGCATAGGTTGCTGCAGCCGACCTCACCATAGATTCAATTCCGCCTTTGGCAGCGGCAATCGCTTCATGATTAACCAAACCAAGAGTTGCAGCGACACTTGAAGTGAATACCATTCTTCCTCCACCGCTTTTTAGCATCGCTTTTCCAACCATAGATAGTGTCAAAAATGCACTTGTGAGATTCGTTGTGATTACATCTTGAAATGCATCAATTTTCATAGCATGCGGTGGCCTTATTGCTATTGAACCGACTAAGTGAGATACCCCGCTAATTTTACCTCCACCTGATACCATGGCCACTTCTATGGCCTCAGCGATTATTTCTTGATTTAACGAATCTCCGATTATAGCTTTAGCACCTTGATTTATCAAATCTGAAACTCTGCTTTCATCCCTTGCTACTAGTGTAACATGTTTTCCTGATGAGAGAAGGTTAGTCGCTACTACCCTTGCGATATCACTGCTGCCGCCTACTATCAAATATGAGTCTGACATATACCAAAGTAAATCTGTGAATATTTATACTGCTGTAATTTGCATCATCAAGAAAATTACACGATTATATAACCGAAGTTTCGTAACACTAATACATGAACATAGGGATGGTTGACAGGATTATCCGTATGTTTGCAGGCATTGGAATAGTTGTTTTTGATTATTTAGCGAGCCCAATGTGGGAATTAGTATTCCTAGCAGTCGGCCTTTGGAGTGTTCTGACATCTGTGTTTGGATGGTGCCCATTCTACAGGGTTCTAGGCTACAATACCTGTCCCACAAACTTCACTATAATCAAAGAAAGTTCTGAATTATCAGATTAGTCGTCTTCGACTATATTCTCTGTGGGCGCTTTGATATTCATCAATTCTGGGTTTTCTAACGCTAGTATTGCACGAATATTGTGATCGTTTGATAATTCGTCAGTTGGTGGAGCGACCTTTATTCTTGTATTCTTTATTTCAATTAAATTTCCAGGTGCTGCTACAACTCCACCCTCTGGCAACCATATTCCAACAGGGCCGATTTCGGGATGATGTGTGACAATTAAGGTACGATTATTTTCATCGGCCTCTACTCTTAAAACAGTCAATCGAGTCTTTGCTGCGATTAGTTTAGTCGAATCTTGCCAATCTTTCCAAGACTCATCCAGTGGTTTTGAAATTTCTTCAACTTTCTCTTCTATATCTGTAATTCTAGTTTCGAATTCCTCAACTTTTTCCTCGGAGATTGAATTTAATGAATCAAGTAAATCTCTCATTCCTTCAAAATGAATTTGCTCTTTCTCGGATAATGCTGCATTTGCCATTACAATCGCTTCTGCAATCAATTCTAATTTCGAATCAATATTCATTTCAATTGCACATTCCATAGCCTCATCGAATATTTCCAAGGCTAATCCTGGCCTGTCCACGGCCAATAGTGAGTTCCCAACCTCATACAGCAGTTCAGATGCTAGAGATTTGTCTGATGAAATCAGTTTCCGGCAGGTAGTGATATGGTTTTCAGCGAGTTCCGTTTCACCTGCGAGATGTCTAGATACTCCGGACAATACGAGATTCGCAATTCTATTTGCTTCAATCATCTGGCTTTGTCTGTCCGCAGTCTCGAATAATGAGGCTGCTCTTTCCCAATTTCCCGCAGATAAAGCAAGGAGGCCTAATTGATGCATGGCACGCATTTCTGCTGATTGATCGTCAACCAATGTTGCATGTGCCAAAGCCCTAGTCAAATGTAGTCTAGAAGATGCTAAATCGCCTGATAATTTTGCCAACATTCCCATCGCAGATTCCATTCTGTAAAATGGACCTGCAATAGCCCTGTGGGCTATTTCAGCCATATCCTCGCCAAGTGGTGCCAAGCCAATACCAGTAACTTCCAAAATTTCACTGAGTAAGACTACACATTCTTGGTATGATGTAGCTATGTCGTCAGATGTTTTTTCTGCAGACAATGATTGAAGATGAGCATCAATTTTTGTTACTGGTGCACAGATTTCGGGTAAGTTACCTAACTTTTTCAAAATGGACTTCTTTACAGGTTGAGACCTAAGGCTCCTTATCAGACCAGATATCAATTTATTTTCATTTACCTCTGAATGTACATCTCCTGTTACTTCTTCTTGTTCTGGTGCAATTACTTTAGAAGAAAGAAGCGAATCTACCATCCATGTTAATTTTGCTTGAATATCATATTGACCCGCTCTACTAATCGCATATCTCATTTCAGCTGCTCTGACTCTACGAGATAAACTTCGTAATCGCGATTTTTGGCTTGATTTACCGGAATCTGCTAATCTCTGGATGAATGTAGATGGAGGGCAGGTTTCAAAATTCAAATTTGCTTTCTCCCCTGTTGTCGTCATTTTGTAATCATCTGAAACCAATGTTACTTTGTTTCCTTCGTGCGCTAATTTTGAGGCTAATATCATCAGAGATAGGTCGACATCTTGTGGTGATGCTCTTTCACCAATATGGCTAGCCAATGCTCTAACTTCAGCCTCATCAACAGATATTGTTTTCATAATATCCATCATTTTATCAAGTAGATTTGGAGACCCTTTCCACCTTTGGAATCTTACAGTTTTTATTTCACCATGAACCCCTGGTGTAACATATATTCCTGAAGATTGTGATGCTAATACTGATTTTAGGTCAGAAAGAAAGTTATCTGGAGCCATGGAACCTAGGTGAATAAAACAGTTGGAATCGACTACCCAGAGGTTTGACATGGTGTTTGCTGTAACAACAAGGCTATTGGCCTTACTCCCTTTCTTGAAAGGCTAATCAATTAGGAGGAAAATCAATCATCAGAAACATTCCTTTATGTATCAAAACCCAATGATGTTGCCTATTAGCGTGGTTTTATGATTGAAGTAAATTCATTGACGAAGTCATTCGGTTCTGGTTCAAATAAAATCGATGTTCTAAAAGGAATTGATATGGAAATCAAACAAGGTGAACTTGTAGCACTCATGGGACCATCAGGGTGTGGAAAGTCTACTCTGCTAAACATCATTGGTGGATTATTGCCTGCAGATACAGGAGTTATTACTCTAAATGATAACAAATATGGTACAAAAAATCCTGCTGCGGTCGTAGAAGTTAGAAGAAAATTAGTCGGTTGGATTTTCCAAGATTTTCATCTTCTAGACCATCTTTCTGCCTTGGATAACGTCGCACTAGCCTTAGAGATTGCTGGAACTAATTCTGTTGAAGCAGAAAAAAGGGCCATTGACGCACTTACTAAAGTGAATTTGGCTGATCGTATGCATCACATACCAGACCAGTTGTCAGGTGGACAACAACAAAGAGTCGCTATTGCGAGAGCCATTGCTGGAAACCGCCCCCTATTACTGGCTGACGAGCCCACTGGAAACTTAGACATAGCATCCGGAGCAGAAGTTTTGGAATTATTCCGTAACCTTTGCCATGATGAAGAAAATCCAATCTCTATTCTTATGGTAACTCACGACCCTGATTTAGCATCAAAAGCAGATCGAATGTTATTGCTGACAGACGGTAAAACCAAGGCTTCCGACATAAGCAGTGCTTGGGGATTAGATGATGAGGATGGTGAGGAAGAATGACTGAAGACGATATTGAATTATCAGAAAATGATTTTTCCAAAGGACGTTCAAGGATTAAACGATATGGGCACAAAGTCACAGAATTGCCTAGCAGACTAAGACTAGCAGCTCAAAGTGCATGGAGAGGCAAAGAAAGAGGAATGGCAGTTATTGCTGGTGTTTTCCTTGCTTCTTTAGTTATTACAACTGTATTAGCATATGGAGTCGGACTATCCCAACTATTCTTTGAGGAATCATTGAAATCAGAACCTTTTGATGCGAAAATAGAGTATGCTAGAACACCTGTAGAGAACGCATCAGGGTGGTCTAACAATACCACAACGATGACAAGTGTCTGTGATGAATTACTGGATGAATTCAGTGAGTTTAATGACTGCACTCTAGTTTTAGGTAGACAAGGAATACATAGCGGTGGTTTATTCAACGCTGAATTCGTTATTGCTCAACCCCTAGAGATGAGATCGATTTCAGATAACGAAAATCCATTATGGGAGCCAATGAGATTTGATTACCCTGAAGCAGATGCAAATGGTCCTCCAATATCAGACAAACGAGCAATTAGATTCCTAGGCCCAGGGGCTTTTGATGGAGAACTAGCAGATAGATTAGGTGCTAACATAATATCAGGACTAGGTGAATGGCCGTCCCCAGAAAACATGGCTAATACCTCAAATGGCACTTATGGTATTATTCTTCCATCCAATATCGCGAGTGAGGCACAAGCAGAAGTTGGCGACGTGCTAGAAGAATTGACATTTGCTTATGTTGTCGACGAATCTACTCTTATTGAAGGAAGTATCAATGAAGACAATTGTGCTGGAGAAATTACACCTGAAAATAATGAAATGATCTATTGCAGAATGTCGATGAGTGTAAAGAACTTGACAGTTATGGGAATTTACGAGCCATGGGATTTTGGCAATCCAACATTACCATTCAATCCAATTTTCACTACATGGGAAGCGCTAGATGAACAACAGCGTCAAACCCTGATGGATAACGACCACATGTATCTTGGAGTAACAATAGACAGAGGACAATTACCAACAACATCTACTGATGATGCTGCGGAGTGGTTAGAAGATTTAGGAACTAGAGTGCAAAGTGGTAATTATACCGACGAAGGAGTTGAACTGTACTATACTGACATCGTGAGTGGAACAATTCTATTCTTGGAGATTTTCCTTGGTCTTATCCAGATTTTTGATTACATCATAATGATTCCAATCGTAATTTTGTCAATTTCAGTTCTAATCTATGGTCTTGTCTTATCTTTAGAGCAACGACGAAGAGAAGTGAGTATTCATCGGGTGATAGGAGCAGATGGAGGAAGCCTGCAAGGCATGGTTTTACTAGAATTGTTCGTGATGTCATCTGCTGCTTGGTTGATTGGTTATGTTCTAGCTTTACTAGCAGTTCCTATCGTTTTATCCGCTGTAGGATTCATGGAATTCAGAACTGGCGATTTCGATGTAAACCCAACTTTAGGAATCGGTTCTACGCTTTTCACAGCCATCACTACACTAGGATTAGCAATGATTTTTGGTAGAGGGCGCACTCGTGAATTTATAGAATTAGAAATCGAAGAAGGTGTTCGAAAAACTACAAAGAAGGCTGAGCCAAAAAGATGGCTACACTGGACTGCTTTCATCTTCGGAATGATTGCTGTAATAGATTCATGGATGGAAATGAATGGAAGTGAGGATGGTCTAAATTCAAACTTCTTCATTGAAGGATTACTCGGCATATTTGGACCATTTGGGCTTTGGCTTGGAGGTGCATTGTTGCTTGGAAGAATAGGTGCAAAGGGTCCGCAAATTATGCAGTTGCTGTTTGGCCGAAGCCCTATTTTGAAGGACGTAAAGCGCGGCCTCAAAGGTTCAGGTTCCACAGAATCTGTCAATCGCCTTGCAGTAATTATGCTGCTTACACTTTCTATCGTAACACTAGCCGCAGTCCAAGGATATACGGGGACATTGGTAGATGAAAAAACTGCAGATGCAAATGTAGGTTCTGACCTACAAATTGAAATGGAATCTAACGTTAATGAAACAACTTTGCTATCATTTATGAGTGCATTTACCGACAGTGAAACAACACCTATTGCAACAACTGTTCCTGAGATAAGTCTAGCAGATACACAAGGAGGAGATAAATTGCAAACCTTCGTTCTGTTTGATGACAATGATGAGGTTCTCAAATGGAGTGAGCAATCAATACCTGGTGACGACATTGATGCTGCTATGAAAGCATATAGAAACGGAGGTTTCAGCGCCGGCAGAGACGCTGCTTACTCATTGAGATTACCGGGTTCTGACAGAGGAGGGGACGAAAATAAACTCGATGATGTTTTATTGAAAGCAAGTGATTCAAAGTCAGAAGAAATCACATTTGTTTGGGAGGATCTTGCATTCAATTTCTCATCTGGAGGTAGTAATGAATCAGACCCATTGGTTTTATTCGGACAATATACCAGATTGATGAATGGTGATTGGTCGGATCTTGATCTATCAGGACAAAGCCTTGAGGGTAGAAACCTCAGCCTTGTTGATCTAAGCAACACTTCACTTGCGAACTCAGATTTGTCTGAGGCCAACTTGAGTGAATCAATATTGCTTAACGTAAACCTTAGCAACACAGACCTTACAGGGGCGAATTTGAATAATACAATCATTGTTAATTTCGAAGGTGGAGATTTAGAGGGAACTGATTTCACTGATGCTAATTTGAGAGGTGCGTTTGGTCTGTTCGACCTTTCCTCTGCAATCCTTTCGAATACTACCTGTCCTGATGGCACTAATAGTGACGACACATCGTGTGCTTCAGGCTCCACGGACTTACCACCACCACTTGCTGCTGAATTATTCTTAGCAGAGACAAGAGTTGTTCTAATTGTAACGCCATATACCACATCAATGTACTACATGGGAGTGCATGAATACATACCCGGAGTTGGTGCCGCAACTATCGATTCTGCAGTAATTATCGGCGAGTCATCATGGAGAGAATTGGTTCAAGAACGTGCTGATAATTATACTTCGAAAACCTGGATAGTTAGAGTAGATGGAGTTACAGGTGAAGATTTAGAATCTTTGGCCTCCAAAATAGAAGCAAACGCCAGTGTGGCAAGCGTTCTTGATTGGTCTACGGCACACAAGGAAGTTGAACGAAACGGCGGACTCATATTCGGAACTCCTGGATTATTATCTCTACAATTCGTTGTTGCGAGTGTTGCAGCAGTAGCATCTAGTTTCGTATTCTTGTCACTTGTACTGAGCCAAAGACAAAAGGAATTAGCAGTATTACAGGCTATTGGAGCATCTCCTAATCAAATCATTAGGCTAGTGCTTTTCGAGATTCTTTCTATAGTAATTGTCTCAATGGCATTGGGAATTGTTCTAGGGGTAGGACTTGCATTATCATTCAATGGATTCTTCGATATCTTCGGATTTATATTCCAAATATTTGGAGGTTCATCTACGGTCATAGATAGGACTCTTGTCTATCCATGGACGCAGATTATTCTAGTATCATTAGCAGTATTTGCTGCAGTGGTTGTTGCATTGCTTGTAACGACTAGAAAGGCATTGAAATCTGATTTGTCTAGTGTATTGAAGGGGGAGTGAAAATGGCGGATACAATATTAGAAGCTGAAGGCCTGTACCATGTTTACGAATCTAAGGCTGAAGATGGAAATGTCGTGGCATTAAGAGGATTACATATCAACATGAAAGAAGGTGAAGCAATCGCTGTTGTCGGCCCTTCTGGTTCTGGAAAATCTACCTTGATGAAGTGTTTAGGTGGTTTGATGAAACCCAGTGCAGGTTCTGTTACCTTGGTAAACAAAAACATGACAAGATTAACTGGTCATGAATTGGTTGAATTGCGTCAAAAAACGGTTTCTTTCATCTTCCAGGAAGGTAACCTACTCCCTGATCTAAATGCTCGAGACAATGTTGCACAGCCTCTGAGGCATCAAGGGGTTAAGTCGAAAAAGGCTCTTGCAATTGCTGACCAAATGCTAACTAGACTAGGAATGGCACACAGAATTCACGCAATGCCAGCCATGCTAAGTGGAGGAGAACAACAGCGTGTTGCAATAGCAAGAGCGCTTATTACTCAGCCAAGATTAATTTTAGCAGATGAGCCAACAGGAGCACTCGACCCTGTGACTAGCAGAGAAGTGCTCGCCTTGTTCAAAGATCTTCATGAAAATGATGGAGTTTCATTCCTACTTGTTACACACTCCAAAGAGGTTGCAGCTTTTGCCGATAGGTCATTAGAATTACGAGATGGCAGGTTTGTTGCAGAACACGGTGAAAATGTCGATGTGGAAGACCTTAGCAGAGATAGAGAATTAATTGTTGATGATACAGGCACAGTCACATTACCGCCTGACATACTTGTCAGATTGGGAGGTGCGGGAAGATATACTGTTGGAAACTTGTCAAGTGGATATATCTCATTGCAAGGAGAGTCTGTTGAATCTCTCGGCAAGATGGCACTTGCCCAAACTTGTCCAGCGTGCAAGCACGACTATGGAGATAGTGATGACCAGATGTGCCCCTCTTGTGGATCATCAAGACCAATGGTGGAGGTAAAATCATGAACTTTTTTCGAATCAGTGGAATATTAGAAACAATTTCAACAATTTCATTATTCTTCATCGCAATGCCGTTAAAGTATATTGGAGGCAACGAAATATTGGTAAAAATAATTGGTCCAATACATGGTGGTCTATTCATCCTATATGTTGCCTTAGTTTACTGGGAACAGAGACAAGGACGGATTTCTGCCAACTTAGCCATATTAGCAATGGCTGCAGCAATTCCACCCGGAGGCCCTATCTGGGTGGAACGGAAATACATGAATTCAGATAATGAAGCAGAAGTTTCAAACTGATTTCATTATTTTGATCCGAAAGTCAAATTTTTGAACCAGGAAGTCCAGCTTTTCTTAGCGAAAATACCGCTTCTGTATTTCTGTTTGTCCATTACTTCTTCAACCCAGGTTTCTAGCGCGTGATCCATTTTTCTCACCTAGTTTATTTTATGCACCGGTTATATAATTGGTTTTGGGTGTATTGTTTACACTAAGTGTATTTTAAAACACCTAAAATCGATGCGATTTATCTACAGATTTCTGATTTGTTTTTTCATCAAACCCTTCCACAGAGGAGGAATTAATGCTATCCAAAACATGGTGTAGTAGCCAAAAGGTAACTGTGGAGCGTTCTCTTGGGCACGAAGTTCCCACAGAGGAGAACTTGCCTTCAGGTGGTGTGCAGGATGAAGAGGTAGTTCCAACAAAGTCCACCTCGACCAAACCCCCCTGTACTCCCATGAATGCATTTGCGTATGTCTTTCACCTACTTCTCTTACCAGGCCGTAGTGTTCAATGTAGTTCACATATTCCAATAACACAATCGCTAAACCTGCTTGAACCAAAAACGCGTACATAATATTAGAATCTAGTACCCATAGTAATGCAAGAAGTGCTAACTGAATAATCAGACCAT
>Ga0163109_10004191_pt1 | contig 10968 bp, 3 predicted proteins | sample CRUFie1St13metaG_FD_108704 | JGI IMG/M metagenome (GOLD analysis project Ga0163109, IMG submission 108704) | Marine microbial communities from the Costa Rica Dome - CRUD Field 142mm St13 metaG | ecosystem: Environmental > Aquatic > Marine > Oceanic > Photic zone | place: Costa Rica: the Eastern... | reverse complement strand
TACCCAACACCATCTTCATAATCCCTACCAGATTGAACCTTTATATTTCTTTTTATCTTTTCATTTGGATTTTTTGGTGGATCATCAGTTACTTCTACTTGCGCCAAGTCTTCAACAGAAGCAAGTAGCACGTTTACAGGAACAAAAATATTGTCTTCTGTATTTATTGGCCCCGCTGGATGGAGGGCGACGCGGTGGAAACCAAAATTTTTGTTTACTTCAAAATTAACACCGCCCTTTATTATTCTTGGTTGGGCTGCTTTTCGATCTACATTTAATTTATATGGTCTTGAGAGCTTTCGGAGAACAAAAGTTTGCCCAGAATACGTTTGCCTATCGGGCTTACTTACATTTGGTGCTGGCTGGTTATTATATTTTTCTGCTGTTTCGATTATATTATCGCGCTGCCCATCGATTGCACCATCTCCAGAAGAGATAACATCAGAGCCTTTCCTAATAGCTCTCTTTTTCCAATACTCAGAGTTATCGCGTTGAGAGTTTGATGCCGGATGGTGTGACTTACCCCAATCCAATGTTTTTTCTCTAATACCCAACATCGGAGTTTCTGGATCTGCTGCTTTAAATTCTATAGTTGGGAATTTAGATTGATATTTGTTTCTTTCAAGCACATGCCCTTCGACCACATCAAATATGTTTTCTGATATTATAGAAGATGCAGGCAATAATTGTTTGATAATGTCACCAAGAGAATCATCAAACCATTTGTAATATTGGACATATTTTTCTACCTCTTTAACATCTTGCACGCGTCGGAAAAAAGATTCTCTAAGCTTCTCAAGTGCCTTATAGTTCATTCTATAGCGGTTAACAGGCTCTCCTATGAGATTATTAAAATCTACAGCGCCAGCAAAAAACTTTAGCATTTCATCAGATATCGCACTATACATACTCTTTTCTAGTGTATGGTGGTAGCTTACAACATCCTCTGGGACTCCAAATAATTCTTGAGAATCATCAACAAGAGAAACCATATCGGATGAAATACTTCTCTCAGGATCAACAAACTTGAATACGTTTAGTCTCTTACTCTCTATCGCACTAGTTGAAGAATTGGCAAACCCAAAACCATAACCTGAATGTCTATATCCAGAAACATTTCCTACCCAACCAAAGTTTTCTCTTATTTCGGCAGAACCTGAGCTAAAATCTGTTACATAAAAGTTTCCACTTGAATCTGACCCGGTTAGGTTTGAAAATTCCCAACTTAGCGCTAGCATATCTTTGTTAAGAATATCTAAATTTTTTGTCTCTGGGTCAAGAGCAGAAATATTTTCATAGTTTTCACTTATTCCAATGTTATCAAAATCAAGAGAGTGTTGCTTTTTGGCATCGGCATCAATGCTCTTCAGCCAATAACGCACCCCAGACAACAAGATATCACTTTTATTTATTACAGAACCTGTAAGATTTTGCCTGTATGCCCCAGCATAAACCCGTTTTGCGGATTTTAAGAAATTATCTCCTTGTGTTTTTGTAAGTGTTTGCTCAAGTGAGAAGGTGTCCCTGACATCACCAAGAAGTGTATTAAACCCTTCAAATTTTAGAGTATAGCCATAATCATCTGAGCCGGTGACAAATTTTACACTACCAGACTTGTTTGATTCGATAGAAACCGAAAAATTCCAATCTTGATTATTGTATACCCCAAAGAAAACACTACTTGTCATTTCAGCAAATGGGTTGGGCGAAAGTGACGATGTTAACTTGAAAAATGCATTTTTTGATTTTTGTGACTCTCTCACAGCAAAAATTTGAAAGTTTGTATTATCTGTTGATATAAATGTTGTATCATCAGGATTTTCAACGCTTGCTGACACAACACCGAAAAGTGATACCTCATTGAAGGTTCTATCAATTGTATCCACTGTGCTTCTAAAATAGGGGAATGTTACATCAGCCTGAACGGTTGCACCATAAGCAAATTCATATCCTTCATTCTCAGAACCTGATATATAGCCAATAGTGTTAGTTGTGTCAGATGGATTTTGCTTTTGATAAACAACAGAGTCAACATTGGTCGAATTATTGAAATTTATGTAATTGTTTACTTTTGTTGTTTGCTCTAAATTGTTCCTTAATTCATACCTTGCTTTATTTGTATATGTATTTAATTTTATAATTTGATCATCAACGTAAAAGCATCTCAATATACCTTTGATGGATTTTTCAGTACCTTTTGATTTAAAAATTGAAGCTAGATTATTATACAAGTTTAGATAAATAAGATTTTTAGTATCTTCCAAATCATTTTCAAAATTGAAATTTTCTGTTTTGTTTGAAATTGTGTTGATTATATCAGAATCAATAAAAATTTCTGGGGTGTATAGTCCAAGTGATTGCGGCAAATGTCTCGCAAATGTAAGAGGCTTGTAAGAGGAGCTTGTGTACAGTGGCTGCTTGAATTCTGAAACTGATTGAATTTGTAGGTATAATTTATCAAAATATGCTCCAATAATATGAGAAACCATTTCTAGCTGGCTGCTGTCATCGTTTTCTGATTCTTCTATAACCCAGCTTGGTAAATAATTTATGAATTTATTAGGATTGTTTAAATCATAGGATCTACCTTTTGACTCTAAATCCGATTTTAAAGACGACACTAATTGGTGAGAGCTATAAATAATTGGATCTTTAAACTCAGAGGTTGCAGCCCCAGCCTCAACAATAGCAGACTCAAGTGTTCGTGAGGGAGTGCCAGTCCAAGTTCCATTTGTAATCCTGCCAGCATAATCCAACACGATTTCGTCTGTGGAAGAAATACCTGTTGTTCCTTCGTTGAATTTGTAGTAAACACCAAGCGTTGCGTTTGAAACATCTGAGTTTGAGCCACCGCGAACTTGTGTAAAATATTTTGAACCTATCTGGAAGGCATCTCTTTCAGTTTTCCAAAATCTAAATTCATCAATAGATGCGGACAGAAAACCAACAGAGCCCGAAGCTATGTAAGCTATTGTGCCTTTCTGTGTTAGTAAGTCTACGCCCGCAGAGCCCAGTGTATTAGAAGAGTCTAGGCGCCCATTGACGTAAAATCTTGTCTCAACACCAGCGCTAGCGCTTTTAAACGATAGAGCGTAGTGCGACCAGTCTGCTATAGATGCGGTCGTTGGGGTTGCACCTATTTGTTGGTCAGAGAAAACTGGTGATGAGGAATTATCAAGATTGACGTGAAATGGTGAACCAGCGGTGCCAGATAGATATATTGTTAAAGCATCACCACCCGACGAGTTTGTTAAATGAAAAATTGTTTGTTTGGAGTTTGACGACGGCGTTGGAGCCTTCAGCCAAAATTCAACTGTTACACCTTGTTGAAAATCACACTTTAGATTTGATTCTCTGGTGCCGCCGCCGTAGTTAGATGGCTTATTGTCGTCCTGATAGATATTGGTTTCATATAGATTGGCTTGGCTTCGTTTGCTGGAGTTGGCATCTTTAAATAAATTTCCGAGTGTTGTATATGCGGTAGCGTGTGGTCCGCCTTTCAAACTAATGAAAGAGGAGCCATCAAAATTTGCATAGCCATTAGTTCTTGGGTATAGATTATCAAATATAAATTTTTCGTGTGGCAATGATTTATTTATAAATTCATTTATTTCGCCATCAGAACCATCATATGGAAAAAAGTCATGTATTCTTTCGATCGCAGATTTGTAATATAAATGGGCAGAACCGTACTTTGTAAAGTTTTCTGGCTCTGAGTAATCTACTTGTGGGACAAAAGTGTTTTTAAGCTCTAACTTTTCTTTTACATTTTTTGTAGATTCAACATTTTCCAACAATTCTTTATTTGTTGTTTGTGGAAGCAGTGTTCTTTGTTTGTCAAATAAATTTTTAATGCTCATAATCTTCTACTCGGAATAGGAATTTTTGGTCTTGCTCAATCCAAGATTGTCTTTCTGAATCATAGAATGAGAGTTTAATGCCATATTCATATCCCGGCTCAAGAAGCGACATATCGAGGTTAAAATAGTTTCCTGAAACATCATAAGAGAGTAGTGTTTGCAAATCTGATCCGGTGCCGTGAGGTATGACATTTAGTCCATCCAAAACTCTGTAAACTCTGAACGATGCGCTAGGAATTACGGTGTTTTCTATTTCTGTTGATGCTACTGTGTAAATAGTTGGGGACCAGTTTTTGTTTCTCACATAAACATTGAAACGAGCTTCCTCTTCGGAGAAGTATTTGCTCCTTAAATTTTTTATGTTTGTCACATATCTAACGTTGCCATTAGATACTGAGGTCGCTGTAAAACTTTCAGGACTAATAGAACCAGTAAAGTATTCAACGCCACCAGTGTGCCATACATCTCTAAGAGTTGTGTAGGTGCCTGTTAAACAAACGGAGCAAGAGTATATGCCTGTTGATACAAACCCGCCGGTTGCTGGTGTACGAATCTCTTGAGTTATGGCTGTACCACCAATAGTTTCATATAAATCAACAAATATTTCTCCAGTTCCAACAGCAGGGATATTTCTTAATTGGCCTCGAATATAATTGTAAAGATAGAGAGTGTTTAAATTATCAGATGCTGGTGCTAGTGAGGACGACATGTAAAAATCCCCTCGATCATCTTGCAGTGATGAGTTCCATCTAGCCTCAATCACAGGTTTTTTGAAGAAGTATTGTGTTCCCCTGGCAAAAAATCTCTTTGTATAATATGAGTCTTGGGCACCTACAGGGTTGGCTGATGAAGATGCTTCGTTGGAAGATGTTAAGCGTAAACCAATCCCATAGTTCTGCTTAGTTCCTGCAATCCATTGCTCTACGAGTTCAGAAATATCAATTTCTAAATCTTCAAGTCCTGTTGCAAAATGTTGCGTGAACACAGGCAGTGAGTGATAATCGCCGCCAGCAGTGGTCCAATTAGTAGTAGAATCAGCAGCTATCCAATTTGATTGATCCGAATCTCTATAATTTTCCAGATCTAAACCGTCACCTTCATTCCAAGATCTTGATATTGCTTGAGCAACAATTGTGAAGTTTTTAGGCACAGTTCGAACTGTTTCGGCATTAAATAACTTTAAATAAAAACTAACGCTTCCAGATGCGGGTATTACACCAGCCGTTCGATCAGAAGATATTGAATCTACATCAAATTGTGTTAAAACTCTCGATAATTCAGCCGATGAAGTATTGGCGCGAGCAAAAATTGAGAATACTTCGCTGACATCAGCTTGTCCCATATTTGAGCCTGTTGCGCGGGTGGTTAGATTTTCTTTAAAAGCGTTTGAGATAGTATTATCTGCATTGGCCGCATAGCGTTTAATAGCCATTATTTAACCTGTCCTTTGATGTCTGTGTCTGGATATTTTATTTCTACAATTGCATTTTTTGGTATAACTAATTTTGAACCATCAGGTGATAAGTTTCTATTAATATCAATAGAATTGCCAGAGTAATTTGTACCAGTTTTATTAACTATCATTATTGACAGAACCTCATAAACACCAGCGACTTTGCCAAGTTCTTTATACATTTCTGATATATTGACATCTTCTCCAATGTAGTAAGGACTCCCAAAACGATTTCCAATAGCTTGCACACATCTCTGGTTCAAATCAAATTTGTTGGTCCCTTCTCTTGCAGAAACCACAAAGTTAACACCGACATTTATGATAAATGGATCAATAATATCAATTGTATCGTTTATCATTCTATGCTGATTAAGCCAAACTTTTAAATTCTTTTTTATAGTGTCACTAGATAGAATTAGTTTACCAAAAGAGTCTTCGGAAACGACATACATATTTAGATTTCTTTTTTGAGAGTCTGGGTCTCGCTGAACTGAACATCTCTTTATTGAGCCAAACTTAGACGGCATTCTGTATCCTAAGTTCTCATAATCCACTTGTGTAACAGCGCGGTTTTGCGTTGAAAAAGAATCATAAATTCTTCTTTTTATTTCGCCGGCGGTAGGAGTTGAGATATCTCCTGTTATGGGCTTCTCATTAAATATTTCAAGTGAATTTATAACAGCATCAACCTTAGAGGTAATCAAACTTGGTCTATTTTTAAACTCAAGATTAGCATTGGCAACCTTGTTAAGTGCACCAACTGCTGTGTTTGAATTAGTTGGATTTGTAACTCTGTAAATTATTTCTAAAGTAGTGTTTGTTGGCACTATGCCGAAATTTTGATTTTTTGTTAATTTAGTTGGGTCAAAAGTGGTGTCCGTAATATACGACTTACCAAAAACATTCATAGCGACTTTTTGTGGATCTGCTACGACATCAGATTCGTTTGGGTTACCTGAACCAAATTGAATAAATGTTCTTGTTCTTTCAGTAAAAGATATAAATTTTCTTGAAACCAATAACGGCTTCATTACAGATGGGGCATTTTCGTTTTTATAATTATTATTTGAAAATTCTTGATAAATGATATCTTGAGATAAGTTGTCTACTTCAAAATATTCGTTTCCCTCGGAGTCAGTAACAGAAATAATTTCTGAAACATTGCTAGATTGAAGCTCTATCAGCTTAAATCTTTCAAAATCGCCGCAGGTATAGGTATCCCTCTTAAAGAATCCAGATACAACATTGCCAAATGCCTTGACAGCAAAAAAAGTAGGGGCGCCTGTTGCGGCATCTACATTAGCGACCACTACTTGGTTTTTTACATCTGAAAAATCTACATTTTCTAGAAGTACAAAATTTAATCCTGTTTGCGATGTAAATCTGCTGCCTCTTTTGAGAATAGGTAAGTAACTATTATCAGGACCAAGACCAACAGTGGACGCAGGAACTAGAATATACAAAGATACCACTCCATATGTGGACGGTCTGCCCTCATTCTTATAGCCCATAATTCTTCCATGTCGAAGAACATTGGTATATTGATATGAAGTGTCCAAAAACATTTCATTGACATTGTAGTCTAGATAAAAGGATAGCTGGTCTCCAATATATGCCATTGAATCTATCACCATTGAACCAAAAGACGCTTCACTAAAATCTTGAAAAGTATCAGGATAGAATCTTTCTGCTATCTGCTCTAGATCAGATCTGATTCCTGTAAACTCACGATTTGTATAATTAATCGGTACTTTTTTCTTTGGGTCTTGTGGCATATATCGTTACCTTTTCAATTTAAATAGTAAATTCTAGCAAATCAGTTACGGCAATTGATGGTATAGAGTATACCAATCTAAATGATACTTTATTAGAATCAGGCTCTAAAGAGTAAAAATTAACTTCTTCAACTGTGACAACTGGCATAAATTCCTGCACTTGCGCTCGAATCCTATTATCTATTCTTGCATAAACATCACTCTCAAAACTTTCAAACAAAAACTGCTTTATTCCAACACCAAACCTACACTCCATTACTCTTTCGCCAGGATTGGTAAGAATTAACATTTTTAAATTTTGTTTTATCATGGCTCTAACTTGCTTAATCATACCAAAGCCATCGGTGTCGTCAAGTGCTAGAGGTAGTCTTACGCTAATAGAAGCCATTTTGTTCTCCTCTATAAATACTACGCATTAATCTTTTTTATCACACAAAGCCCCATCTGCATTAAACGGATTGCTTCTTAGCATTCTCTTCTTCCACCAAGGAAGAAGTCTTTGTCCAGATGCAGGTTTAAAGGCGGCAGAAAGCTGAGCTATAAGTGCCTGTCCTGGCCCATCCGAATCGTCACTGTTGGGATCGAAATCTCTTGAATTGTAAAATCCCTTGAATAATTTTTTGATTCTAAACTTTGACTTTGTGAATATGTTTTGATCCCACTTATCATAGTGTAACAAGAATAGTCCATTGCCACTGAAAATCCCCGGTGTTCTGTTCTCGGTTGCAAACCATCCGTCACTGCCGTCTCTTGCTACCACATTTATAATTGGATCGCCAGTCTCTTCATCGACTCCATCATATGATACCTTTATATAGCGACCGGGCTTAGAGCTAGACGTATCTGATTCTTCACCGGGACTAATTGTTTCTCCAATGGAGGGGACAAACGCCATATCGTTGTAGATCGCTATTGTTGATAGAATCTTATTCAGCGGGAAAACATATTTTACAACAGCATTGAAGTCTGGATCATCAAGCAGATTATTAATAAGACAAAGAAGAAGCTTACTATCAGCGCTAAGCTCTTGGAACTGATCAATTGGTAAATCAAGCGCATCAACTTCAGCCGATGCTACCCTATCAGAACCGACAAAAAATTCAACTCCGTAACGAACTCCAAGTTCACCTGTGATTCCTATTTCGGAACCATTCTCATCAAAAACAAGTTCCATCGTGCCTGGGAACAAATCGGATATATTTGTCTGGCTAGGATCTAAGTCTCCGAGTTCATCAGCGAGGGCGTCGCGAGCATCTTGATTGCTGTATTTTTTAACGCCACCAACTCTGATGTATTTGCGAATCTTAAATGGCTTGTCATCAGAAGTAGTAGAATCGTCAAAAGATATATCGCCAATTGGAACTATCACCTTGTTAGCAGATACTCTCAATACTGGATGATCTTCTTCAGTATGGTAGGAGCCCTCCATGTAAATTGGATCTCCTTCCTCATCTATATGTATGTGATAATAACCAGAGTATTCTTCGCCGTCCTCTGTAATAAAGACACCGGGAGGGGCATACAGGTCACTGGCAGCGTCTAAATCCTCTGTGGGTACTTCTTCGACTTCCTCTTTTATTTCTTTATCAATATCAAGTGTTGAGCCAGCAGTTAATTCTTCAAGAATATATTTTCTTATATCTCCAATCATATCTTCTTCGCTAGCAAGCCCAACATCTTGCATATTTTTAATGTAAGTGTCAGCCATAAATTGTAGTTCTTCAACCACCATCTCTTGGAAGATTAATTTTGCATCATCTTCCGTCTCTTTAATGACTTCAAGGTTTTTGTCATTTCTGTAACTTTTAAGTGTTTGGAGTGGTCCAGCGTCGCCAATGTCGCGTGCCGTGCGGACACCCATAATTGTTCTACCATCTTTAGTGCCGTAGTCATCCTTGAAAATTTGCCTATGCTTGCCTATGACCTTTTCAATTCTTGTTAATGCATCTATAACCGGAGTAGGAGGATCTGGCAATTGTCCATCTGCATATCTTCTAGCATATGTTTGAACTGCTTGCTCCAAGAAAGCATACCAAAATTCTTCATCCTTAAATGGATTAAAGAATTCAAAGAAACCGCTTGGCTGAGCATCCTTAAAATCTTCTTGCATCTTCTCTATGATATATTGTGCATAAAGAGAACTAAAAGTGTTTTTAAAGTCTGGCTTAAACTTGGTAAATGTGGCAGATGCCTTAAGAATATGAACACTTGCGTAGATTCTAATTGCCGCACTTATCAAACCTTCAATACCAGCCTTTGCTGGGCGCTCAAGAATCCTGTTGTAAGGCTCTTCACGCACACAATCGGGATCTGTCTTGAGTCTTTCGTCCTCTGGGATTCTTGAGTATGTATCGTTGATTCTTCCCTGGATTGATCCAAAATCTATAACATCAGCACGATATGGCTTGCAAGGTCCAATTTCTGGAAACATAACATTTACAAACCCAAGCCAACCAGTATTTTCTATTGGCTTGATGTATATGGGAGGATTGAAATAGTTTCCGCCATGTTTGGCAGGGTCTAAGTAATATACTCTTGCCTTGTCTCCGTTATTAAATTGATCTCTGCTGATTCCCAATACTGCATCTTCGTTTGTCAATGATTCGCCAGTTCTGTTTTTATAATTTTCTGCATACTGGGCGTATTCTACAAAATTTCCAGAATCATTCTCAACACCATACTCCACATCCGAATAGCTTATATCATCATATTCGGCACCATATCTAAACGCCTTTTCGTTTGTATAAACTTGTTCTGCAAAGTTTTTGAACAACCTATCCATAATTGCATCATGAGTGTTCTTTACAGCTTGGGCGCTAGGTGGAGTTCCTCCTGCTTTTTCTATAATGTCCTGAAGCATGTATACTTGTGGAATATAGTTTTTTGCCTTATCTCCGGTCTCGGAAAATCTTCTGTAGGACAGTAAGTCAAGCCCATCAAGTCCATTGTCTGTAGAAAGAAACTCATAAGCGCGCCATCTCAAAATTGCTGAGGCTTCATTTTTGCCACGATCTTCAGCATCGTCGTCACCAGCCTCAGCATAGGCTCCATCAGCAGCATCAACTTTTGCTAATGTGTTGACTACGTTTGTGATGACTATTCTTGCATTGTCATCTTGTCTATTCTTGAACTCGTCATCTTCCTTAACTATATCAGACAAGAACAGCTTCATATTAAAGCCATATGAATACGGGTTTTGTCCTTCGCCTGTTCCCTTAGCGTTGTCTCTGAACTTTAGCTCTAAATCAGGATTCTTTTTTCTTGCTTTGCGATTAAATTTGACCTTCTCTCCTTCAAAGTCAACACTAATGTTAACGTTATAACCCATATCGGGTATGTTAAGAAGATTTACATCCCCAAATAAGCCATCAAAATTAAGCGCTTCAAAAGATTTTTTAAATACTTTATTGTCCCTAGGTTCGTTTGTAGAGTTAAAACTACTAGCCAAGAATTGCTTTGGCATCTCTTCCATCAGCCAGTCTGCAACCTTATTAGGAAACGCCCCTTGCTGGTTTTTTGTTTTTGCGAAGGTTGCAGAATCTTCGTAATTCTCACCGCCGTCACTTTGAGCATTAAAATCCACATACTTTTTCTTGAAAAGCCAGCCACCTGAGTTGAACGACTTTCTAAGGTGCGCTGTATATGGGTTGCCCATAGTGTCAGAAAGCACCATGTTCATAAAGCCCCAGTTTCTTTCTCCTGGCCCATTGCCAATCATATCATAAGTGTAAGCAATTTTTAGTGCTTCCATATTGCCATCAAGAGAATTGGTTGTTGCCTTAGCAATAGCTTCGGGCTCGAAAGGTGCCAGACCATTATCACAGCCAGGATCAGAAAGCAACGGGGGCAAATTATTCTCAATGTAGGCTGGAATACCATC
>Ga0163109_10004189_pt1 | contig 10970 bp, 14 predicted proteins | sample CRUFie1St13metaG_FD_108704 | JGI IMG/M metagenome (GOLD analysis project Ga0163109, IMG submission 108704) | Marine microbial communities from the Costa Rica Dome - CRUD Field 142mm St13 metaG | ecosystem: Environmental > Aquatic > Marine > Oceanic > Photic zone | place: Costa Rica: the Eastern... | reverse complement strand
CCCGCCCTCATTTGTGCTCGATACCCTTACAGAACACATGGGCTTGATCTCAAAGTATCCCAGTACCAAAGGATCGGAAGCACTTCGGCAGTCAATTGCTGCATGGGTCAACAAGCGATTTTCGTTAGAACACGCACCAATAAGTCCTGAAACACAGGTGATTCCGGTGAATGGAACACGCGAAGCCATTTTTGCCTCGTTGCAGGCCGCAGCCAATGCAACCGCGGGCGCTCTCGTCGTAATGCCAAATCCGTTTTATCAGATATACGAGGGTGCCGCCTTATTGGCTGGATTAGCTCCGCACTACCTCCAGATCCTCCCGTCCGGACAGCCTGATTATTTAGCTGTTCCTGACTCAGTATGGAAAGACTGCCAGTTCTGTTTCATCTGCACTCCGGGTAACCCTACAGGGACGGTGATTAGCGAAGGAACACTGGAGCATCTCATCCTGAAAGCAAACGAATTTGATTTCTGGTTGGCATCTGATGAATGTTATTCAGAAATCTACAGAGATTCACCACCACCGGGTCTGCTCGAGGTCTGCGCGAAAGCTGGGAATACCGATTTCTCGAAATGTATCGTGTTTCACAGTTTGTCAAAGCGCTCGAACTTACCCGGTCTTCGAAGCGGCTTCGTGGCGGGCGATTCAAAGTTCATCGAACCATTTTTGAAATATAGGACATATCACGGGTGCTCCATGTCGCTTGCTGTTCAAAAAGCCTCCGAACTGGCTTGGTCTGATGAGCAGCACGTGATCAATAACCGTGCTCTCTACGCAGACAAGTTTGATTCTGCAGCTGATATCTTAGGAGGGCGCATGGATACCCGTGATCCAGGAGCTGGATTCTATCTATGGGCCAAGACGCCTAGCGCTTGTGATACCTTTAGCAGAGAATTATTTGAAGCGACTGGTGTGACTGTTCTTCCCGGCCAGTATCTAGGTCGACGTGTAGATGGTTACAATCCGGGGGCTGGGTTTGTTCGAATGGCTTTAGTCGCAGAACCTGAAATGTGTAAGGAAGCCCTGCGGCGGATCAATTCATTTATAACTAGGTAACAGATGACGCTAACGGTATACGGTATTAAAAACTGCGACTCCATGAAGAAGACTTTTCAGTGGTTAGACGCCAATGGGATCCCCTATGACTTCGTGGATTTTAAGAAACAACCTCCGTCAGCTGACGTCGTAGAGCAATGGCTCAGGGATGTCGGAGATTCTTTGGTTAACACTCGGGGCCGAAGTTACAGACAATTGCCAGAGGATATAAAAGATAACTTTACAGGCAGGAACCGCATCCAAGCGATAGTCGAAAAGCCCACACTAATCAAGCGGCCCTTAATGAGCAATACGGGAGCCACGATAGTGGGCTTTGATCCCGATCGATGGGCTACTATTCCCAATCTACTAAATGGTTAAGGATACCCCATGGAATGTTTTGCATTTGGACTTGGTGTTGGACACCAAAACTCGGAAGATCAGTGGCTTGATACCTACTATCCGAAAGCGCTTTGCCGACCAGACCCTGCACTAATCACTATAATCTCTGAGGTATTTGACTGGGAGGGTTCCAACCTCACGCGGCAAATTTCAGCAGATGATCTAGACGATTTTCTGGAGGCCCTCGAAGAGAGCGATGATGGAGACGCCGAGGGGCTCCTCAAAGCACTCACGCCACTTGCGGGCACTGAGCAGCCTCTTGTCATCTGCATTTTGGCGTCCGATGGGAAGCCTAGATCAGTCCCGGAGATCTATCTAAAATTGTCGATGATCTCAATGCGAAAAATCCAACCACACGGCACTAATTTGGAGGGCCTGTTCACTTTACTACCAAACGTAGCATGGACGAGCCAAGGACCGATTGATGCTAAGGATCTCGCACATGCCCAGACGCGAGCCCGGTCCCATGGTGAGGTTTTAAACGTTTACTCAGTCGATAAGTTTCCACGGATGGCTGACTATGTTGTACCACATGGAGTACGTATCGGTGACGCCTCGAGGATTCGTCTTGGAGCACATCTTGGAGAGGGGACCACCGTGATGCACGAAGGGTTCATCAACTTCAACGCTGGAACGCTGGGTGTCTCGATGGTCGAAGGTCGGATTTCTGCAGGAGTTGTGGTTGGTGATGGGTCAGATCTAGGAGGCGGATCTTCGACAATGGGCACATTGTCTGGTGGCGGAAACATCGTGATTTCGGTCGGTGAACAATGCCTGCTAGGGGCAAATGCAGGCTTAGGCATTCCACTAGGCGACAGATGTACTATTGAATCAGGTCTATATTTGACAGCGGGCTCAAAGTTAAAGCTACTGGATAAAGACGGTCAGGCGGTTGGTACCTTAAAAGCCCGTGACCTCGCTGGTCAGGATGATTTATTATTTCGTCGCAATTCGGTGACCGGTGAGCTCGAGTGCCTAGCCAATAAGTCTGCGGTTGCACTAAATGACGAACTGCACTCAAATAACTGATGAATATGATGAACTGCCCGGTTCGAGAACTGACAGAGGAATTAATCCGGCGCGAGTCTGTGACACCCAATGACACTGGTTGTCTGGAGGTTATTGGTAATAGACTGGAACGTCTAGGATTCAGGCTTGAACGTATTGATCAAAAGGGCGTCTCAAACCTCTGGGCAACCTTCGGGAACGAAGGCCCAATGGTCTGCTTTGCTGGTCATACCGATGTGGTACCCATCGGTGATTTAAAGCAGTGGAGCTCAGATCCATTCGTTCCAACACAAACGGAAGATGGGCACTTGCGTGGGCGAGGAGCCGCTGACATGAAATCGTCACTGGCCGCAATGGTTGTAGCGTGTGAGGAGTTTCTTGGTACGGACCACCTCCCAAAAGGTCGCATCAGTTTTCTACTAACTAGCGACGAAGAGGGACCCGCAACCGACGGCACCAGAGCCGTAGTTGAAGTTTTGAAGGCTAGACAGGCCGAATCGGGTAGACCTGAAATCGACTATTGCATCATCGGCGAGCCGAGCTCCAAAGATATCCTCGGAGACATGATTCGCGTTGGACGTCGAGGCTCATTGAATGCCCGTATTACCATCCACGGCATCCAAGGCCACGTGGCTTATCCTGAGCTGGTCAACAACCCGATTCATAGCGTGGCAAGCTTGATATTCGATCTTGTTGCGACCGACTGGGACGGCGAAGCTAACGATTACTTCCCACCGACAAGCTTTCAAGTGTCAAACATAGAGTCAGGTACTGGAGCGACTAATATGGTCCCGGGTTCTGCAGTAATTCGTTGTAACTGGCGCTTTTCGACATCAACATCGGCAGACCATATTAAGGAAACCACAGCCGCAATGATCAATAGGCTCGGATCTCATGCATCAATCGAATGGAACCTGTCCGGTGAACCATTCTTGACCAAGCACGGCACGCTGATCACCGCCGTTAAAACAGTGATCAAACAACAAATGGGAATAACCACCGACCTGTCGACCGGTGGTGGCACTTCAGACGGGCGATTCATTGCCAAACTCGGGTGCGAGCTAATTGAACTCGGCCCCATCAACCGATCTATCCACAAGATCGATGAAGAAATAAAGATCTCGGACATGCCTGAACTTAAGAATCTGTATCGAGGCATACTGCAAGAACTTGTCGGTTAATCGCTAAGCTAAGTCAACATCCTCAGCCTGAGGACCCTTTCCTGAACGACCCAATACAAAACTTACAACTGCCCCCTCGCGCAGCAAATATCGATCACGGCCACGGATAGAGCGATAGTGAACAAATACATCCTCACCGTCTCCACGCGTAATAAAACCAAATCCTTTGGTAGAGTTGAACCACTTTACGGTCCCCTCTTCCCGAGGACCAGCCAGAACTGATCCAAAACGACGGTTGGCAATAATAGATTGCAAAGCACTCTGTGCATATAGGACAACCAACATGACGATCGTAAGCAACACGCCGGCTTCAATTTTGGTTTCAGCACTAGACTCCATTCCTAAAGGCGGTAGCAAAAAAATTAAAACGAGAGCGCCAATTATCGACAATATAAATGATAAGAACAGTTGGCCTAGTGGCTTACGCATGAGAAACTCCAATGGCACATCTTTGTGTAGTATGGTCGTATGGAGAACTTTACAAGACGATGAATCAAGACTCGACTCTGTCTGATCTCGAGACACGCATCGCATTTTTGGAGGATCAGATCGATACCCTCAATCATGAGGTAGTGTCTCTTAACCGCGACCGTGAAAAACTATCGAAAGAGCTTCAAGCACTTGCCAATTTGGTTCGTCCACTGATTCGTCAAATATCACAACTTGATGTTGTAGACGAAAGCGCCCCACCGCCACACTATTGAGAAGCCCAATGTCAAACAATCTGGATGGCTGGATCAAAACTTATCGGAATTTCCCAAAGCCAGGAATTTTGTTTTATGACATTTCTCCAATCATTGCGCAACCTGATCGGTTACGTGTTGTTTGCGAACTGATTCGCGACTCCATCGCTGAATGGAACCCCGACCTCTTGGCCGGGATAGATTCCCGCGGATTTTTATTCGCGACACCGGTCTCCCTCATGACCGATGTTGGCGTAGTCATGGTACGAAAGAAAGGCAAACTTCCGGGAGAAATTCGTGAGGAGTCCTACGCTTTGGAATATGGGAAGGCAACTCTGGCAATTCAAAAAGACAGAGACGTAGCTGGGAAACGAGTGGCTCTGATTGATGATCTATTAGCGACGGGAGGAACCCTAGCGGCGGCCGAAAAGTTATTAAATAACTCAGGGGCGCAGGTCGTTGGTACAGTCGTTTTAATCGAACTTGAACTTCTCAACGGTCGTCAAAAACTGAAATGCCCGGTAAAGAGCCTGCAAACGTATGATGAATAAGGGAACCGTCACTCCAAAAAATTCGATTATTGTAGTTGCTCTCGAGGATGAGCTACCGGTTCGACTCGTTCCAGAATGGACTGTCTTGTACACCGGTATTGGAAAGATCAACGCAGCAATTAAAGCTACAGAAGCTATTCTTCAAAATAGCCCTTCTCATTTGATTAACTACGGTACAGCGGGAGCTCTTAACACGTCGATAAGTGGACTGAACCGAGTCAACCGCGTTATGCAACGCGATATGGATGTTCGACCCCTTGGATTTGATTTAGGGTACACACCCTTCGACGCTATCAATCATATCGATCTCGGAGGTCCGGGTATCTCACTTGGGACTGGAGATCACTTCGTTACAAGCGAACCCGAACTAACTACAGATATAGTCGATATGGAGGCCTATGCCTTGGCTAAGGCAGCACTCCTATTTGGAATCAAATTTCACTGTTGGAAATATATTTCCGATAAAGCTAATGAAGATGCGGCCAATCAGTGGTCTGAAAATGTTGCGAAAGGTTCTCTCGAATTCGTCGAACAAGTGATTGACCCGTTTACGGCCTAAGGACCAGTAGCCTTCTCTGATCCGAACTCGCGCTGCTTTTTTTTTCGCAGTTCACGAAGCCGGCGTACCATTGTTTGGCGCTCTTTTACCTCTTGCATGCCGATTCCAATATGGGCCTCCCCACGGGCTTCCGCGAGCTCTATCTGTAATTGCCGCATACGAAAACGCTCCCTCTGTTTGTCGGAGTGTTCATCGACGCAGTGATGACACTGCACTCCCTTCACAAATACTGCGTCCGACTTATCGGCTTCTGTGATAGGACGGCGGCATGCATGACACTGATCGAATTCACCGGGCTCCAGTTTGTGATTTACAGTGACTCGGTTATCAAAAACAAAACATTCGCCCTCCCAGATGCTATCGGTAGGTGACACCCGATCAAAGTAGTTCAAGACACCGCCTTTGAGGTGATAAACCTCTTCGAAACCCTGATCGAGCAAAAAGCTGGTGGACTTCTCGCAACGGATGCCTCCAGTACAAAACATCGCCACTTTCTTGTGTTTCGTCGGATCTAAGTTTTGAGAAGCCCACTTCGGAAATTCACTGAACGTCTTGGTCTCAGGATTGACTGCCCCTCTGAAGGTACCAACCTCACATTCATAGCTATTGCGCGTATCAACAACTAAGGTCTCTGGATCGAGGATCAGTTCATTCCAATGTTCCGGCTCCACGTAACGACCTACTTTCATTTTTGGACTAATACCGGGGAGACCGAGTGTGACGATCTCTTTTTTTAACTTCACCTTCATGCGATAAAACGGAATACTGTCGGCATCTATCAATGACTCTTTGTACTCGAGTCGATCGAAGCGTTCGTCAAGATCAAGCCAAGCTTTGACCGCGTCGATTCCTTGACGGGTTCCGGCGATCGTTCCGTTAATTCCCTCCTCTGCAAGAAGCAAAGTTCCTCGAATATCGTTTGATGTGCAGGTGTCAAGTAAAGCTGGCCGTAATTTTCGATAATCTGGCAGCTCAACAAATTGATAAAGCGCCGCGACGACAAGCTGACTCATCGGGGATCCTTTTTTTTTCCACCCTTGCACGGCGGAGAACTGAAGCGTTTAGGATCTTTAGCCCACTCCGACTCAGTAAAACATTGCATCGCCAGCGCGTGGACGCCTTTTTTAAGAACCTCATAAGCAGCTTTATAAACCAACTGATGCCGTTTAACGCGAGATAACCCCTCGAACGTCTGAGAGACGATCACTAAACGAAAATGCGTTTCCGAGTTTTTTGGGACGTTATGATCGTGACTCTCATTTTCCAAGTCAAGCAGAGAAGGGTCAAGCGAATCTGTCAGAGAATTACGGAGAAGAGTTTCTAAAATCATGTAGATAGTATACTGAAAAACCCAATCAATTAGGCGACCTTTCCCTTGGGACTGTGGCTTGCATTTCTGGCTTTCATGCTCCCGACCACGCTTTTTTCATTGATCGCCTCATCACACTTAGATGGGTCACCGCCGCATATGGCGCACTCACCCTCGTCGCCATTCATCAGGCCGATTCCTCCGCAGCTGCCAGATATAGGCCGCCGCCCTGCTATCACACCGACCGCCATTATGCCCACTAGGAATATGAACACACCAAACACTGTGAGAAATAAACCTATATTCACTAAATATCTCCTGCGAATAACTGTTCAAACCTTGGTGTCTTTTTTATAACGAAATCGTCATCTGAGCGCTCAATGAACATTGCTGGTAGATCTTGTGCGATCGCAAGCTGGTAACCTTTCGTCGGTCCCAGAACCAATAAAGTCGTTGCCCATCCGTCAGCAATCGCACACGCCGAGTCTGCGACTGTTACAGAAGCCAATTGGTGCGTTACCGGGCGCCCTGTCGAGGGCTCGATCGTATGGGAATAAGTCACACCCTCTATTTCAAGGTAGTTCCGGTAATCGCCAGATGTAGCCAGAGCCAAATCTTTTAGTGATAGCAACCCTTCAACAGTTCGGTCATCCTTTACAGGTTTCTCAACAGCGATCCGCCATCCGAGGCCATCTTTGTCGCCTTTGACACGGACTTCACCACCAATTTCCACCAAAAAATTTGGATAACCTAGATTATCTAGCAGAGCGTAGACTTGGTCGACTCCAACTCCCTTGGCTATCGCAGAGAGATCCAAATATCTCTGCGCGGTCTTCAGAATTGCCGAACCATCCTCGGTATCTAACCCACGAACAGCAATAGCTGAAAAACCGACTGTCGACATCGCAAGAGCTATTGCTTCACCGGACGGCAATACCTCAGCACTGGTGTCTGGGCCAAAGCCCCAGAGATTCACAAGAGGTCCAACAGTCGGGTCAAAACTGCCCTTGGAGATCTCTGAAAACCACAACGCTCTGGCTGTTGTTGCCGCAAATAATTCACTGACAGCGTACCAGGTATTTAAATCCTCGGATTGATTAAAACGGGAAATCTCGCTTGCCGGATCATAGGTCGACATCTGCCGGTTCACCTCGAGTAAAACCGTTTCAATCTCGTTTTGAATCTCCTCTTGCTCGAAGATGGCGATAGGGTTAGCGATGACCACTGACCAACTTGTCCCCATCGTGCGACCGGAAAGCTTTTTTATCTCAGGCTCATTTGAACAGCCAGCAAACATGGCCACTACAAAAAATGCCGCCAGAACGGCGGCAATTTTAAAATTTTTCAGCGAATTAACCACCGAAGTCGTCCAACATGATGTTTTCGTCCTCCACGCCGAGATCTTTCAACATCTTGATGACTGCAGCGTTCATCATAGGTGGTCCGCACATATAGTACTCCACGTCTTCGGGCGCTGGGTGATCTTTTAAGTAGTTCTCAAGTACCACATTATGAATAAATCCTGTATCGCCTTGCCAATCGTCTTCAGGTTGGGGATCGGATAGAGCTAGGTGCCACTCAAAGTTATCATTCTCTTGCGCTAGTTGATCGTACTCATCTTCGTAAAAAACTTCTCTCAGCGAACGCGCACCATACCAAAATGAAATCTTACGCTTGGAATTCAACCGTTTTAGTTGATCAAAAATGTGCGAACGCATGGGAGCCATCCCGGCGCCTCCACCTATGAAGACCATTTCATTATCACTTTCTTTGGCGAAAAACTCTCCGAACGGACCAAACACGACGATCTTGTCGCCGGGCTTAAGGTTAAACGTGTATGAGCTCATCTGACCAGGAGGCAGTTCAGTACCCGGGGGCGGTGTTGCGATGCGGATATTGAATTTGACGACACCACGTTCTTCAGGATAGTTAGCCATAGAATAGGCACGAACCACAGTCTCTTCCACTTTAGACTCTAAGTTAAAAAAGCCGAAGCGCTCCCAATCACTGCGGTATTCTTCTTCCACATCAAAATCTTCAAACCTTACGACATGGGGCGGCACCTCAAGCTGGACATATCCACCAGCGCGAAAATCAACATTCTCACCCTCTGGCAACTTCAAGGTTAACTCTTTAATAAAGGTCGCGACATTTGGATTCGATACAACTTCGCACTCCCAACGCTTCACACCAAAGAGCTCAGGTTCGACTTCGATATTCATGTCTTGCTTGACAGCTACCTGACACGACAACCTCCACCCGTCTTTCACTTCTCCCTTAGTAAAAGCAGACGCCTCGGTTGGAAGAATATCTCCACCACCTAACTTGATAACACACCGACACTGCTGACATGAACCACCGCCGCCACATGCAGAAGGTAAGTAGATCCCTGCGTCAGCTAGGGTATTCAATAACTTACCGCCCGCGGAAACTTGGATGCTCTGGTCTGGGTTATCATTTATCGTAATCATGACATCACCAGAAGACACCAGCTTCGATCGAGCGACCAATATGATTGCGACTAATCCTATGACGACCACGGTAAACATCGCAACACCCAAAATGATGGTCATATTTTCCACGTTTTAAGCTCCTTAGAGTGACACACCAGAGAAGGACATGAATCCCAGAGACATGAGTCCGACCGTTATAAATGTAATGCCTAATCCCTTGAGACCATCTGGCACATCCGAGTACTTAAGTTTTTCACGAACACCAGCGAGGGCAGTAATGGCTAGAGCCCAACCAACGCCGGCACCCAATCCATAAACCACTGATTCGCCGAATGAGTAGTCACGCTCTACCATGAAAAGTGACGCACCCAGGATCGCACAATTCACAGTTATCAGCGGCAGAAACACGCCCAGCGCGTTGTAGAGTGCTGGCACATACTTGTCTAAAAACATTTCAAGAATTTGAACCAGTGCTGCTATCACGCCAATGTATGAAAGGAGACCCAAAAATCGAAGATCCACATTGGAGAGTTCTGGTGAGATCCATGTCAAAGCGCCCTCCCGTAGGAGGCCCGTAAGAATCAAATTATTTACTGGAACGGTGATCGCAAGTACCACAATGACGGCGACACCAAGTCCCACTGCCGTCTTGATATTCTTTGATAGTGCGAGAAACGTGCACATTCCCAAGAAAAAAGCGAGTGCCATGTTTTCAATGAAAATCGCCTTGATAAACAGGCTAATATAATGCTCCACCTTAAGCTTCCTTCGCCTTACTGTTAGGCGCTATCTTAAATTCGTCAGCTTCAACCTGCGCCGTCTTCCACGCTCGAATACCCCAAATCAAAAATCCGATAATGAAAAAAGCGGATGGCGGCAGTAGCATCATCCCATTCGTGTAGTACCACCCGCCCTCAGTGACCTTCGTCAGAACCTCAATCCCGAAAAGCGTACCAGAACCGAAAAGCTCGCGCACAAAACCAACAATCATAAGAATGGCGCTGTATCCCATCCCGTTGCCAATACCATCTATAAATGAATCAAGAGGACCATTTTTCATGGCGAAGGCTTCTGCGCGACCCATAACAATGCAGTTGGTAATAATTAAGCCGACAAATACAGACAGCTGTTTGGAAATCTCATAAGCGAAGGCCTTCAATATCTGATCCACAACGATCACTAAAGAGGCAATTATTGTCATCTGTACGATGATTCGTATTGAGCTCGGTATCTGTGCTCGAATAACTGATACGAACAAATTAGAGAATGCGGTTACTGCAATCACTGCCAGCGACATCACGAATGCGACAGACATGCTCGACGTTACAGCGAGCGCTGAACAAATACCCAAAACCTGCAGTGCGATCGGATTATCGTTGACAACCGGATCGAACAATAATTCTCTCGTTTTCGCCATCAGATCCGTCCTTGTTTTATTTTATCCAAGAAAGGCTTGAATCCACTGTCTGACAGCCAGAATTTCACTAAATTGTCGACGCCCCGAGAGGTAAGAGTCGCTCCCGCTAGAGCATCGACCCCATAAGCATCTGCGCGGTCCGCTCCACCCTTGACCAGACGCAACGCAACCTTATCATCTTTATAGACCTGTTTCCCGGTCCATTGTTTTTTCCAATTTGGGTTATCCACCTCACCACCGAGCCCCGGCGTTTCTGCATGCTCATAAAACCCCAATCCCGCAACTGTATTTCCGTCACCCTCAAGTGCCATGAAACCATATAGCGTTGACCATAATCCGTACCCATGAATCGGGAGGATAATTTTGTCAAT
>Ga0163109_10004188_pt1 | contig 10971 bp, 9 predicted proteins | sample CRUFie1St13metaG_FD_108704 | JGI IMG/M metagenome (GOLD analysis project Ga0163109, IMG submission 108704) | Marine microbial communities from the Costa Rica Dome - CRUD Field 142mm St13 metaG | ecosystem: Environmental > Aquatic > Marine > Oceanic > Photic zone | place: Costa Rica: the Eastern... | reverse complement strand
CGAGGAAATTGCTATAGGGATTTTTCAATACTTGAACTTGGTCAACCCTCAAATCGAGGAGGTTGGCTTAAGCGAGCTTGATCTTGCATTTATGCTAAAAGGTCAAATTTGATATGCTGATTCAAACAGAACCTCTTTGGTCTTTAGATGCTTTTGAACCTACAATAAGCTCAGAGACAATGATGATTCATGTCTATCAACTGCATCAAGCCTATATAAAAAAGCTCAATCAAAAGTTCAAACACTCCGACTTGTTAGAAATCCCTCCTTCAGAAGTGTTGAGTAACTTAACTTCTTATTTAAGTGATCGAAATCGAGAGTTTTATAGAAACCAAATGGGTGGGCATGTATGTCATTCACTTTTTTGGCAAGTAATCACTCCACATCCTATTGCTCCCGATGAAGATGATGATTTAGAATTCTTAGAAGACTTCGGTTTGACGCAGGAGCTTTTGAATAAAACAATCGTGGAAGAAGCAAAGAAGCGATTTGGTTCAGGTTGGGTATGGGGTGCTTTGACAAGGAAAGGTGATTTTCAAGTTTACACAACTTCGAATCACGACACACCTTACATGAGGAAACAAAAGCCTTTATTCTGCTTAGATCTTTGGGAACATGCCTATTTCTTAGATGTACATGGAGACCGAAAGAAGTGGATTGACACAATCCCAAATTATTTAGATCTGTATGCAGTCAATCGAATATATAAAAACTTCTTAAAGGGCGAAGATTTAATAGATCATTGGTGTTTTAGATGAAAGTCTTATTCCTTTTTCTAAATCTAAACCTCATTCTTTTCACACTTATAAACTTAAAGTTTTTCAGATTTTCTCTTAATACAGAGCAAATCTGTGCATTAATTTTACTGTGTGTAATGAACTTTATAGGTATTTACAGATTTTTCTATAAAGACAGTAGACTATCTACAGTTATATGCTTGTTTCTTGTTTTAGAGTTCAGACTCTTTGACTTTTACTCAAATCCTAGATTCATATCTCTACTACTCATGCTTTTTGCTTTAGCTATCGAGTCTATGATTCTAGCTAGAAATCAATCAGATATTCTCAAGGATGAACTCCATACCAAAGTGCAAATCTAAAGATTCAAGTTGATCTAAGGTGAACCACTGAAAAGAGTCATTTTCCCAATTGAGTTCGATATTCTCTGTAAACTCACGCTTCTCTGCAAGAGTCATATCGTAAATAAAATCTCTGTAGCGGAATCCTTGATTTACAAAATCAATGAAGCTTTTGTTTAGACGCTCTACAGATATATTGGGAGGGAGAGTTCCGCACTCTTCTTCAATTTCTTCTAAAGCTCCCTCTGCAAAACGAGGAGAATTAATAGGAAGTTGTTGATGTTCGGGGATAGGAAGTGTAGTAAAATACTCACCGCTTATGCTACCTCCTACAATACCCCAGGTATTGGGTTCTTCCACATTTCGGCTTCTTAAAAAAAGAAGCATTGTGTTATCTTCTTCGCAGGTAAACAAAACACCTGCACCTGCATTACCCCAAGGGTTTTCTCTATGTTTGAAAGTTCTCATATTACACTTTCGCTTTCTCTTGCCAAGCTAAAGACACATCATTACTTATAATCGGACCACCCTGTGCCCAAGTTCTGCAAGTTCTTGTACTTGCACATTTGAAGTGGTGCATCCAACAATAGCCTAGAGTTGCTTGACTCTCTAAAGCTTGTCGATCCCATAAATCGACATTTGCACTAGGTGGCAAACAATCTTTCATTCGGGGTGATACATCAAATGCTACACAATTACCGCAACGCATTCCTTTAACAGCTTGAATATCTTCTTGTGTAGGTTCTTCACCTAGAGCTTCGAAAGACTTTGCAAAGTTATACCAAAAGTCAGCATTCGGCATGGCAGGGTTTGCAGGACCATACCCGAACTTCTTTATTGTAGCATCTCTATTTCTTGTATTTAGAGCAACATCTTGAGTTGCTCTAGGGCAAGATCCCCCTTCGTTTGGAGATGATGCTATAAGGTAAACACCTGTACCTAAAGCACTTAAGCCTAGTAGAATTCTTAAAAGTTTCATAATTACCCCTATAAGTTGATTAAATATAGTTTTGAAAGTATACTATAAATCGAATAAATAATCATCTTTTAGGATTAGATAAAATGGCTAGACGTAGAAAAAAACTAATAAGTGATTGCTCTTACACTTATGAAAGTAAAAGTAAAGATTCAAAAGGAAAAATCTCTCAGTTTAAAAGAGACTACAAACCTTTAATTGATTATTTTTCAGAATTTTGCAAAGACCCCGACTTGATAAAAGAAGTTATAGAATTCTCAGAGAAAGATATGCCTGAGCAATACCTGCAATTACTGAAAGATAATTGGGTGAAGAGATTCGGAACTTCTTCTTGGGACGAAAACAGCAGGTTTGCAGACATAAGCGAAGTGCAAGGTAGATTAGCTAGAAGCTTACAGACTTGTCTTAGTTCAGGTCGATCTTACTGTCAAAGTAAAATCCACGTTTATCTTGGAGTAAATGAGAAGAAAGGTTGGTTTTCTCTAGGTATTGTGCCTGAAGTTTCAGCACATATCGTGATACACGAATATAATCACGCAATTTCAACATGCAGGCATTATTTCTATACGGGCGGTCAGACATCTTTTCATTGTTTTGAGTTTAAAAAAGCTCTTCTTCTTTTAGACTTAAGAGCAGATTTAATAACCCAAAGTGAATTTGACTCTTTATTAGAAGTTCTTCAGGGTAGAGCTTATAAGCAACCATATGCTTATGAGATGAAATACTTAATTCCTAAAATTCGTAAAGGGTCAAAGGGGCTTAAAGAAAGTCGCTTGATGGATTTAATTGTGCGATCCCAAACCACAGTGGAGCCTAAGAAAAAAAGACCTCGTTCCTTAAAACTAACACTTACAAAAGCTAGGTCGTTGCTTAAAAGAAAGTTAGAAGAATTAGCACATGTGAAGGTTAATTGGAACACTCCTTATAATTACATAAATAACTTCTACATTATAGTCGCAAAAGATGAATCTGTCCTAGATGTACCTCCCATTTTAAGAGAAGTACAACTTGCACCTATAAAGCAACTGTTTAGCTTAAACCTAGAAGACTTTTCTAATTTAATGGCCTATTATGAAATGAGCACTATAGAAGAAAAAAATCCTAATTTTCTTTTTGGACCAAATGTAGATAGCGAAAAGTCTCTTTTTGGATTTTGTAGAATAACTACTTATGTAGAAATCTTTAATTTCTTACTAGGCGTAAATGTTCCTGAAAGTATGGTCGAGAGTGTTTTCATGTACATAGAAAAGTATGTAGATGAATATCTATCTGAAATAGGGTTAAAGTTAGACATCTTCAAAGAAGAGCAGAGACAAATTACGGAGCCTGATGATGATGAAAGATTGAAGTTTACTAAGAAAACAGCGGATCTTGTGTCTCAAAAGCTATTGAATGGGTGTCCTGTAGACATATTGGGTTTTTATGCAGGTCATAATTGGGAAACATTGGATAGAGTTTACGATGAAGATCCTTGGAATACTTTCAACGAGATACGCTTCACAGCAGATTCTAGCTTCTTGTATGCCTACCCTAAATACTTCAAAAAAAGAGAAAGGGTCTACGAAGATTACTATGCTCAAGAGTCTAAGAGTGAATTAAAGATTAGCTCTGTAAAGGATGTAAAGAAGGATAGTTTATCTAAAATCGAAACTTCTGTACAAGATCTTGTCACAAATTACTTCCAAAATGAAGGCAAAATATACCCGATCTATTTATATCAAAGTGATAATAGACTAAATAAAGAGCTACTAAGTAAAGCGATTCGAGCATATCAGCTCAACAGTCTCACTAGCATGAAAGACCCTTCTAATCTAAAGACATCCGACTTCAACCTTACAAGCCCTAAAAGCTTTGAGGATTTAGAGAGAGTCTACAATACAGATAAATCTATAAACTTCGATTTCAAAATTGTCGAAGTTATACAAGGCTTAGATTGGCTAGAAGATACTAAATGGGAAGAGAGGCTCGAAGAAATCCTTGATCTAAGAAAGCAAATAGACTCTAAAACACTAGAAAAAGCTATTGAGATGTCGTTGGGGTTCTTTTGGACAGCTAAAGATAATTTGAATGATACAGATGCTCGTGAACTCTATACGGCTAATACCTACGCTCGTGCGAGCAAAGTTGCAAATATAACACGCAAACCTAAAATTGTAATTAGAGCTAAAGAGTTGTACAATGTGGTTATACCTGATTCTTTTAAATATCTACTAGAAGAATACAATGAAAAAGCAGAAAGTTTATACTATGAGTTAAAAGAAGCTTATAAAAAAGAAAAAGAGAGATCAGGCGGGTTGAATCCTTTTATTGACTTTGGGGTTATAAACTATGATATGCAGTATCTAGCATTGAATTATTCCGATTGGGCAATGGGTTATCCACATGCTAAAGAAAAAAGAATGTTCGGGATGTACGGGTTGGCAGGAGAGATACCTATACTTTACGATGCTTCCTTTTATTTCAAAGCTCTGAGATTTTACGGCCCCCATCGAAATACGGAAAACTTATTAGGTGATTACAAGTTTGACGATATGGAAGGTTTTCGAAACCTCATGCTAAGTCATATTGACAAAAACAGATATTTAAGCTTGTACAAGGAACATGGCTACTATGACGGGAATCACGTATATGAAGATTTTGATAAAGTCACCTATCGAAATATAATAGAAGCTTCAGACTTTATAGACAGTTCTCCCTACACCAAGCTTGTAAATTTTAAGAACTCCCAAGAGGACATTGTAAACATCATTAAAAAGTTCAAAGTTTTAAGAGAGAAATTAAGCGAGACAGAACTCAGAGGGCCTTTGATACTTCAAGAAGAGAAAGTGAGAGTAGATCCTGACTTGTTTACAGTGTTCGAAAACCCTACTCTTGGATTGTATAGAAGCGAAAGTCCTATAGACTATAAGGAAATCGCTAAGAATATAAAGAAGGGAATTCCCTTCTTAAACTTAGTGACAGTTCCTGAAAGTGAAGAAGGCTTGGAGAATACCTGCCTCTTTTTCTACAACGGTTTTGACTTTGTAATCATCCCTTCAACAGAGTTGGATATTGTAGGCTCTATTTCTTTTGAAGACTTGATACAGCAAGTTGAAAAGGCAAAAGAAGATAGAATGATTTCTTTCGAAGACAAGTCTTCCAGGTCTAACTTTGCGGAATCTTCTATTTTAGACTTTGTGGAAGATCAAGAAACTTTAGAACTTTTAACATCTAATGTTGCTACATTCGGATCTTCTCAGATTTGGAATCTTTTAGAAGTAGACGGTGAACAATATGAGTCAAACCCCTATTTTATGACAGAGCTTGAAGAATCTTCAGTGCCTTTAATGAATTTAGCAAAAGCAGGAAAGCCCTTCTTATCCGCAGTTATAACGGAAGAAGGACATCAGTATTGTTATTCAAATGGTAATTTTATAACAGTTGTAAACCCTGTAGTCGCATGGTGGCTACTTTACCTATAAGGAGATTTTATGTTTAGCCAAGCACTCATTTACCTAAAAGACGCTTTGAGATTGTCTCAGGATCAAAGACAAAACTTCAACTCAATTAGAAGTTTATTACAATCAGCCTTTACAGAAGTTCAAAATGATCCTAATGTATACGATAGTACAAAGAGAAAAGCTCTTTCGGCTATTGACAAAGCGATTAGTTATACTTATTCAAGAACAAATCCGATGCCAATGCCATCACCAATCGTAAACCAAAGTTTTGCATCTATGGCTACACCTATTTCTCCATATCAACAAAAGCCTGCTGTTTTTAGTTATTCAAACTTAAACTTACCAGGTGGACAAGTCCCTAGAGGATGGACTCAAAGAGGAAGAGAGGATCGGGCACTTGCTATGATGATCCGAAACGCAATTAATATCGTTCAACAGGGATTATGAGAGAAAACTCAAAATATTTAAAAGATCAGCTCATTACATATATAGGGAACAAAAGAAAGCTTCTTCCCTTCATCGAGTCTGAGATACTCGAAGTTAAGAGAAAAATGGATAAATCTAAATTAAAAAGTTTAGATCTTTTCTCAGGATCGGGTGTTTGCTCTCGTTTGATGAAAAAACACAGCTCTCTGATTCATACCAATGATTTAGAACACTACTCCTATGTGATCAATAAGTGCTACCTAACAAATAAAAAAGACTTAGATTTTGATCAACTGACAGATCTAAAGAATGCCATCCTAGATTTCGAAGAATATGAAGAAGGCTTTGTGCAAAAGCTATACGCACCTAGAGATATGTTAAATATCCAAGAAGGTGAGCGTTGTTTCTACACAAAGCGAAATGCTCAGTTTATTGATACTGTCAGAAACAGGATTGAAAAAATAGCCCCTTCTCATTTGAAGCATTTATTACTTGCTCCGCTGTTAAGTGAGTGTTCTATCCATGTTAATACATCAGGAATTTTCAAAGGCTTTTACAAGAATAAAAAAGGGGTAGGGCAATTTGGAGGTGAAGGTAGAAATGCTTTAGCAAGAATACTTTCAAATATAAAATTAGAAACTCCTATTCTAAGTAATTTTGATTGTGAGAGTTTAGTTCATAAAGAAGATGCTTCTACTTTAGTGAACAAGGTAAAGAATTTAGACGTAGCTTATATAGATCCTCCATATAACCAACACCCTTATGGGTCGAACTATTTTATGCTAAATACGATTGCAAAGTATGAAGAACCTTCTGATATTTCAAAAGTAAGTGGGATACCTAAAGATTGGAACAGATCTGACTTTAATAGAAAAAAAGAAGCTAAGAATTCTCTAAAAAGTTTATTCGAAAATGTAGACTCGAAATATTTACTTATTTCTTATAACAATGAAGGATTTGTACCATACACTGACATGATACAAATGCTTGAAAATATAGGAAAAGTGGAGTGTAAGGAGATAAACTATGAAACTTTTAAAGGTTGTCGAAACTTAGACAAACGGTCAAAATCGGTAAAAGAACTTCTATTTTTAGTAGAAAAGTTTTGACTAATAATCCTCTGTAAACTATCCTCAAACCATTTACATAACTAGAAAAAGAGGATTTTTGATGTCGGAAAACGCTGATTTACTAAAAAAGAAAAGTCTCATATTAAAGTTATACTTAGAGAATCCTAATTACTTATTGTGCTTAGATGTCTTAAGTGAAGAACTTAATATAAACGAACTAGAACTAGTTCAAAGTATAAACTCTATGATTTCGGATTCTGAGTTAGATAAAAAAGAGATCTTAAGGAACTTCTTAAAGTGTGTGCATAACTTCAAGAATGCTGAAGGTCTAAAGAACTTTCCTAATATTACAGAGACAGTAAGGATTGCGAGAAGCTACTTCAGCTCTATTTACGGAGAGCAATCAAAAATCGTAAAGTTCTCGCACAAATCGAACATAGTTACGTTGCTAAAAGAGAACAAAGAGTGGGACAAGCACACAACAGATAGAGGCGGTAGACCTACAGAGAAATCAAGAACCTTTTCTGATTTTTCTAACTATAAGTTCAAGAAGTTTTTAAAAGTGTCTTGTTTTGATCACTCAGAAGCAAAACCAAACAACGAAGAATCCATACCTCAGAAGCTTAGAGACATTGCAGAAGTCCTTGAATTTCAAAAAAAAGAGGGAAGGAATCAATTAATAGAATTCTCAAAGCATCTTTTTTCGGATTTACAGTTTATACAAGTCGAGGATAGCTTCATAGAGGAGAAGGTTGATACTTGGATAAAAACTCAGTAGCTTTGACGAAATAGCTTCTTTTGTGTTAATTTCAAAGTTATGAAACACAAAGGAAAGTTTTTAGTTATGGCACTTATACCTATAGATGAAAGATTTGAAGCGGATCCTAATTTACTAGAAGAAGTCCCTTCCTCCAACCCGAATAGACCTCAACTTTTGAAGTGGCCTGTTTCTGACATTGCAAGGGACATCGAAGCAGATGCAAGAGCTTTAGGGTATGAAGCTCCCCTGTTTACTGTAAGAAGTGGATACAGACCTACGGCAACACAAGAAGCTCTTTGGCAACAGGCCCTTAAAAAATACGGAAGTTCTAGCGAAGCTCGAAAGTATGTAGCACCTCCAGGTAGATCCTCACACATGACAGGGCAGGCTATCGACTTTGATTTGGGTTATTCTCTGAAGTCTGAAAATATAGATGCTATAAATAATTCAGATGCTTATGCCACAATGCTTGCTTTAGGAGATAAGTACGGCCTTAGTCAATATCATCGAGAACCTTGGCATTGGGAGTGTGATAGTCAATGCGAAGCTGATTATTTGAGTAAGAAGGGTGAGAAGTCTAGTTTCAAAAGAGTTGCAAAAGCAACAATCACGATAGGCTTAGTAGGACTTTTTCTATATGGATTTAAGACTGTCTATTTTTCCAAATAAAGTACCCACCTACAGCACTCAGCAAAATTGCACCGCCAATGATATAAGGTGTTTTTGATGACCCTTTAGCATCTGCGGATTCCACTTTTTGTACGATTGTTTTTATAGGATCTACAACATCTGTAGCGGGATCGTCTATAGGGTAACCTTGATCATCTGTAAGAATGCCTAGCTCTGCATGAAAAGCTTTTCTCTTTTCGATAGCTCTTCGAGTAGCTTCAGGACCTTGAGTATACACTCTTCCCATTTCTTCTTCAGGTATAGGAATTCGAGCATTTCCATGTTGATCAGTCTCAACACCTAAAGCCTCATATTTAGCTTTCCAATTTCTCCGATCACTCCAAGAGAGTTGAGAAGGAGGAGTGTCTATGGGAAGACCTTGGCTATCTGTTGAAACGCCTAGCTCTGCATGGAAAGCTTTTCTCTCTGAGATAGGTAAAGTGATAAGGCTAACTACCCCTCTTGATGTCCGAATAACAGGGTATCCGTCAAACCCTGTACCAACGTCCAAATCTTTATATTTAGCTTCCCAATGGCTTCGATCACTCCAAGAGAGTTGAGAAGGATGCCATCTAGCTTGTACCTGTAAAGCTCCGCCTTTTAGAAACTCTTCCAACTCTTTTTGTGGCATCCGCTGTCCTTCAGTAATTGGACCTTTTTGAATCGGTTGTGGTTGACGAACACGAGGTCGTAAAGGTTCAGGAACAATTAAGTGAGACCTTTTAGCAGGTTGAGCTTCTACAACGGGTCGAGGGTCTAATAAGTCTGCATTGAAGCTTGCAGGAGTTTCTGAAACAGGTACAACAGGTAAAGAAGGGCCATCACCTACATCAAATGCAGGGGGTGCAGTTCGTGCAGACTGATGTAGGTCAACAGAAAGTTGTTTAAATCTTTGCCTTACAACATTGATGTCCCTTTCTTGCAAAGAACTTAAAATATGGTTTTTGAGTTCTTTGTTTATTGTTCGATCTCTCATAAGCTGATTCAACAAAGGCATCATTGTCTCCTTATTCGGAGAAATTGCAATTTGTTTGATTAAATCTTTAGCTTTTGAAGATATATTGAAGTTAAAGCTTGCAGGAGTTTCTGAAGCAGGAACTTCGGGTAAAGTAGTTGATCCTAGACCTAATTGATTGGGCAGTGGAAACATGATACAATCCTGTAGTTTTAAAAAATGATAATTTTACAATACCACAGTGTTTAGGAATTCTCAAATGTCAAAAGAATATACACTTTCTACCCTACTCTCAGAGTTAGAAGATAGATATAATGCAACAAAAAGACCAAAACGATATTTTGATGTTAAGAAAAGAGGAAAACTTTCAAAAAAGGAAGTTTCCTATGTGAAGAAAAGGTTTAAAGAACTTGTAGATCGTGAAAAATGTGTAAAGAAAGATCCTGACAATCCGAAATGCTATGAGAAAGTCTCTACGGACAAAAAACCTAGAAGGAAAAAACGAAGATCTTCTTACCTTAAAGATTATGAAGAGATTTTCGGACCTCGAAAAGATAAGTCTTGGAAAGAGACTTATAGTTCAGAACTTTCAAAGTTGAAGAAGAAGCATAAAAGAGCACCTTTAGGTTTGCTTCGAATCGCTGTTGAGACAGGATTACCTTATACAGCCATAAAAGAAGTATATGATATTGGAGTAGGTGCATACGCTTCAAGTGGATCAAGACCAGGTATGAGCGGGGAGCAATGGGGCTATGGTCGAGTTTATGCCTTCATTATGAGTTATTTCTTCAACGAAGATGGGCGTTATGATGACCAAAGATTCTTCCAAAACAAATCAGACTTCCATGTTTTAGAGAAGATAATGAGGAAGAATCCTGCAAAGGAAGATGCTCTAGTTTTATATCATACATCTCCTGATCCGAATCTAAATAAAATAAAACTCGATCCTTACCAAGCACCTTTTGAAGGGGTTTTATTCTTTGCGATAAGACCTTACGGGAATGGTACGCATACATACGTTTATCTCACAGAGGATAAAGACTTTATACATGTATCTGAACTTTTTGAAGATTATTACAGCCTTTACAGAGATGGTATGTACATAGGAGATCCTAAAGTCTTAGAGGATGTTGTTGAGGCAGTTGAGTCTTTCCAATATGACAATTCAGCACTCAGAGGACTTTCTTTTGATGACCTTGCAGAAATCTTATCGGAAGAGGAACATAGTTCACACCATGATGATTGGAAAGATAGAGGGTACAATAATGAAGAAATTGGTTATCTAGAGTGGAGCATTCAATCTACCCAAGCGAAAATTGCAAAAATACTTGGATATAAAGGAGCTGAGTCTTTTGATGAACAAGGTTCTGTGTACATGATTGATATGCTAGATGGTTCTAATAAAGATTTAGTGCTTATTGATGAATACAAGTTTGATGAAGAAGACTTCGTATCTAAATCTTTATCGGAAAACATTGTCCTATTTGATCGGTTTGAGCCTCCTGAAGATCCGAAATTGAAAGATGCTTGGGATACTTTCAAAAAAGTAAACAAATATCATTTTATGACAGCTCAAGGAATTTATCCTGATGAGTTT
>Ga0163109_10004186_pt1 | contig 10976 bp, 7 predicted proteins | sample CRUFie1St13metaG_FD_108704 | JGI IMG/M metagenome (GOLD analysis project Ga0163109, IMG submission 108704) | Marine microbial communities from the Costa Rica Dome - CRUD Field 142mm St13 metaG | ecosystem: Environmental > Aquatic > Marine > Oceanic > Photic zone | place: Costa Rica: the Eastern... | reverse complement strand
TAGCCTTATGAATCGTTACGAAATCTCCATTGCTGTCCGCAACCACTTCCTCATCATATTCCTCAATATTTGGAGCCGGTCCTAAAACCCATCCTTCTTCAAGTTTTTTTTCTAACTCTGATTTGACCGTAACATTTTCTTTAATCTTATGAATCGTTACGAAATCTCCATTGCTGTCCGCAACCACTTCCTCATCATATTCCTCAGTATTTGGAGCAGGTCCTAAAACCCATCCCTCTGCAAGCTTTTTATCTAGCTCCGACTCTGCAGGGTTTTCTATAACCTTATACAAAGAGATCTCGCGCCCTCGAGAATCTTTAACCACTTTGGTTTCATATTTCTTTCCGTCATCGGGTGGGCTTCCCACAATCCAGCCCCTATTTACCAAATCTGTAACATCTTCTGAAGGGGAAGTGGGAACCTCACCTGAATGAACATGCCCTCTTATTTCCTCGCGAATTCTAGACGCATCGTCATTCGTATTTTCCAAATTGGGAGTAATTTCTTCTGGCATCACATTACATTATTAAAATTCAAGAAAGCTTGGTTTTTTCTTGTCATAGGCCAAATAAATAAACAACAAGGCGGCTAGATCGATGACTAATGCAAAAAGGAAGGAAGCTATGACCCACCCTGGGAACTGCATACTTATCACATGATTAACGGTCCAACCGGGATTTTTAAAAGAAATCGCGTCGACATCAACAATTTTTTTGGCCTCAAGATCACTTTCCGAATATCCACCTAATCCAACTATCTCATTGATAATATTATTGTTCATCGTTTTTAAGTTGTTGAGAAAGAAGATAGCATGGGAGGCATTCATTTGAGATTCAACCTGCAGAGAATCAATTCCAGATATATCTGCTTGAAAAAAGAAGCTGTCAATTTTATCTTCACGTCGATCATAGTTTAACCTTTTGCGTTCGCGAGCTTCGTATTTTTTTGTTATTGTACCAACCTCCTTGGTTAAAAGGTCCTCATAATACTTAATATCTCTGCTGTTCATTGAACGCCCCTTTCTTCTCAACTTGACTATTTCTTCGTTTGCATAAGCATTATCAAATTTCCTGTTACCTGTTATACCTTCTATTTTCATCATCAGGGTATCAAGGTTAGTATTACATTTAGAGCCACAACCCGCAGATGCCCTTCTGCCACTTTCACCACGAAATTCCTCAAAAACATTAAACATGGCAGTTTCTATATCCTCTATGGCATTCTCGCAGGGAAGCATTTCACTCTCTAACACATTCAAAGCAAAGGTGTGGTTGTCATTGATCACCTCCTGATAATGCTCTAGCTCATCAAAGAAGTACTTCTTCTTTACTAAACTGCAGTAAGTCGTATTAAAGAATCCAAAAAAACTAAGGCTCAATGGAACGATATAGCCTAACAGTAAAACCAAGGTGCCCTTTCCTTTCAAACGTCGATCCCTAATCAACATGTTCAAGGCAAAAAAGAGGATACCTGATAGCGCGGCGACAGCTATAGCACCTATCTCTCCATCAAGCATTTCGATATAACCATAATACGTCTGATAGGCACTTAAAGGGACGGCGATGCAGTTTAATGCCCAAAAAATTATATCATATCCTAAATTTCTTGAGAGGCCTTTTTTCTTGTTGGCTTGTTTATTGCCAATTGGTTTTCCTTCCATGTTATTGCTTTGTGCTTTGAAGGTATTTAAATTAATAATTCAGACGAAATAATTAACACGAAGGAATTGACTTTTTAAACAGATTAGTCATTAACAAAACACATGATGGTTTAGTCTTCTACATTTAGTGTAATTGAAGCTCATCAGCACAAATTCCATTCATCAACAATTTTGTACGTTTATGTTCTCACATAAATTATAATGTTTAGGGTATGAATAGAGTTTCTACATTTTTGAGGCATCTTATACTGCTCTCAATCTTTTTAGCAAGCTGTGAAGGTTTTTTAACCAAAGAGGAAAAAGAGTTTAAAATAAAAACCCTTAAAAAAGAAGAGCGCTCTCGTGAGAAAGAAGAGGAAGCTGATACAGAAAATTCAGATGAAAATGATGATTATTCTTTACGCCTTTCTACGCAGGAAACAAGCTATATCAAAGACAATGTAATATGGGAAAATTTTGATGCAACAGAAGGTGAACATATGAGTGCCCTGTATTTTGTTGGATGGTATAAAAACAGATATGCTGCTTTTGTCACAAGCCGAGAATCAGCAGAATGTGGAGGTCTTAGCTCAGATCTCTTCATTCAAGATATGGTTACTGATACTCTCAAGAACTCTTTTGAGTTGAAGGTGGATTGTGATCAAGGGTACTGGATGCATGGCCGTAATGAGCTTAAGGAAATTCTTGAGGATAACAACATTATACTCAGCAAAGACCCGAATATCTTCATAAACGATGAGGGGAGGTATACTGATATAGCATTAAACGGAAAGAGCGAAGTGTATCATATTGATATAGAATTTATAACTGCTACAAGGAGAGGGTTTAGAGCTATTGCGACTTCCCCAAGTGGACAACAAAAAGTAATCGGTGATGGATATTTTCCAAACTGCATCGACTATCAGTATGCTGGCTATATTCAAAGTCCCGACAAGTCTCGAATTGCTGTAGTGCTCCGAGCACAAAAAGCAATAAACAACGATTATTCATTGTCAGAGCCCATCATCATGGGTTGCAAACTTGACATATCTTCTTTTTAAGATCGTAGGAATAAGATTTATTCTAGGCACTTACCACCATATGCCAAGTGATGCCAAAAAAATCATGGCTAACGACAGTCTTCCTTCAAGGCAATCTTAGCATCGGGATAGTTTCTCTTATCTGCTTGTCGCCAATCACTACAAGCTTCATTATACAAGCCTGAGTTGTAGTAGGCCACTCCCCTATTATAGTAGTATAAGCCTTTTTGGGAATCGAGTAGTATTGCCTGGGAAAGCAAATCAATAGCTTCACTATTCTTATCTAACGCGATGTAGACTCCAGCAAGTCCTCCATAGGCCCAAGAATCTTCAGGTAATAGCTCGATTGCCTTTTCATAATCTCTAATGGCATCTAGTAAGTTGCCAAGCGTTTCATGGGCGTATGCTCGATTATAATAAGCATCAGCATTATTAGGGCTCAGAAAAATCACCATATCATAGTCCTTGATAGCTGCTTGGTCATCATAAAATATATCAGATAATAAAATGGCTCTATTGTAGTACGCATCGATATCGCTTGGCGCTATTGATATAGTCTTAGAATAGTCCTCATAAGCTGCCTGATAGTTTCTTTCCTCTTCGTAAGCTAAAGCTCGATTAAAGTATATATCAGACCATTCAGGATCCTCTTTTATACATTTTGAAAAGTCCTTTATGGACAACTTGAAATAGCCTGATTCCAAGTAGATGTTTCCTCGTAAAAAGTAGCCGTCTAGAATATCTTTGTCCAATGCTAAAAACTGATTGACATCCTCAAGGGCATCGTCATAGTGTCCTAAGTTCATGTTCTCTGTCGCCCGATTATAATAGGCATCTAAATTCTTAGGACTTAAACTAATCGCTTTATCGTATGCTTTGATAGCCCCATAGGAATCTCCAGCTTCACTTTTAGAAAGACCAAGGTTAACGTAGTCTTCTGCCGATGTCTGGGCAAGACTTGTGGTGATGGATAAGCATATCATACCGAGTAGCGTTAAGATGGAATAGTTTTTCATAATGTTGACTGTGTAGAAATTTTGAACGGGTAGATAACGATGGATGTATCGTTACTTATTGCGCGTGGCCTTAACATTATTTAATAGCCTATTCATACGATTACGCTAAAGGACCATCGTTTTCCTAATAAACCATATGAAAAATTTATTATTTATACTCCTATTACCCTTGAATAGCTATTCTCAGTCAGTAATAGGTAAAACCTACTCCACTGATATAATGCAAGTATTTTATGGAGATTCTAATGTTTACTATCACGTGAATGATAAACCAGTTAATCATCAAATTACATTTTATAAAAAGTCTATTGAGATTTTAGATTTGGTTACAGATGATGTATTTATTGTAGATGCTAAGTTCTTAAATAAAGATCGTGACTATAATATTCATTACTATCATGCAGATAATGATGATGATGATTATACTCTATATCTTGATGAGGAATGTTTTGATATAGGTTTGAACTGGAATGAAGAGAAGAATACATATGATACTTTTTATAGATTCTTAGGTTTAGAACAAACAGAATCAGAAGTTAAGCCAACTGATATGCCAGATAATTGGTAGGCTAATGCTTCCGTAGCTCAACACTATCGCTAGCACATTCCATTATAAACTATCTCTTATCCACCATTTAATCATCCAATATGAAACGTAACGCATTAAAAATACTCGGTATACTTTCCTCAATAGCCACTATTGCCCTACTGGTAGTAATAAGTACTCAATCCCTCAAAGGAGAAAACGATGGTAAAGAAGTCGTTGAAACTAATCTAGACGAAGTCAATCTGGAGCGTGCCCAAACGGATAACTTTCCGGAAGCCTATATAGCCCATCACTTTGACTATCCTGTAGGCACGGCGGATGGCCATGGCTATTACAACGCTCAGGGCTTTGCTGATAATGATCATCTTGGAGATGACTGGAACGGCATAGGAGGTGGGAATACAGACTTTGGCGACCCAATTTATGCCATTGCCAATGGACGTGTAAAGGCCGCTGAAGATTATGGGGGAGGATGGGGAAATATCGTTCGTATTCTACATCAATTGCCCAATGGCGAGGTGGTTGAATCCTTCTATGCTCATTGTGAGACCATGTTGGTCGAGGAAGGAGATTGGGTTGAACGAGGTGATGAGATTGCCACTATCGGTAATGCCGACGGAGCCTACCTCGCCCACCTCCATTTTGAGATTCGCACCGACACTTCCATGGGTATTGGAAGAGGATATTCTTCAGATACCGAAGGGTATGTCGATCCGACGGCATTTATTAGGGCGCATCGGTAGGGGTGTTGGGGATAGGCCCACCACATCCCGCCTCCCTACGGGGAAGATCGGACATACATTTCAAACTAGCGTAACACAATTAGTATTTGGCATCTAGGCATGAGTATCTAGCTTACCATGTGTATGGTTAATGCCTGTGTCATTCACAATAGCCAAAAAGTAATCTTCGTTAATATGCCATCTATCAATTATGAAAAACACCCTTATCATTTTAGCCGTAGCCTGGTTAACGGCAATCACTATCTCGAGCTGTCATGTCGTCCGTTATGAATTCCCTACCACCTATGGGTGGGATTGGAAGAAAAAAAAGCGATTTAATCACGCACCCTCTGATACCTTGAGAGATTATACCTACTACACCAAATGGCCATGGATACCCACTGATCATCTGACGGAAAATGGAGGAATAAGTATCTATCGAAAGGACACACTCTACCATAATCCGTGCGTCGGCGCCTACGTGCCCCGTACGCCTTCTGATTTAGACTCTGTAAAAGGCAAGGTTGAATCTGTTTTAGTCTTTAAGAAAAACCTCATTGATTGTAACACAGGCTATGGTTGGAAAATGGCTGCGGTTGAATGAAAAGAAGAAATCACTTTTAGTAGCATTTATTCAAAGGAATACAATAAAATTATATTGCCCATAGTCTAATACTATCTTGCTATCTTGGCCCAATTAATCAAGATGTACTTCGCTGCGCCATGAAACTGAATAAGAAACTATTTTTTTGCTTTCCTTTTGCCTTGGTCTTTTTTGGATTCTTTGTCATAAATGACCTTAAGGGACAATGCTTGGGTTTATCGCGTTCGGAAGCACGCGAGCTCGGAATCCATAGTTTAAATACAAGCTCAGGAAATTACATCATTGACCAGTTTTACGACAATGAGCGACAACAATTAGAACGTGTCTTCAAAGTATATAACAAAGTTTACTTTACATCTGGTGGCAAACATGGTAATGGGGCGTGTTGTGTCAGCGCATGCCTTGGAAATTGTCAAAGTTCAATTGTCATTGGAAACGGCTTAATAAGCGATCAGCTACAACGACCAAACAGTGATCTTCGATTAGCTGCAATTTTTGCCCATGAATTTGCCCATAGCATGCAAATCCGCTATCAATATGCTTCACCTGGAAAGCAACCTGAACTACATGCTGATTTTCTTGCCGGATTTTACATTGCCCAAACACGAAGTCATCATTTACAAGAAGACGACTTAGTAAGTCTCTTTTATACCTTTCATGAAAAAGGGGATGAAAACTTTTGGGATCCTGACCATCACGGAACACCTGACGAAAGGGGGTGTGCGGCCTGGGAAGGTTATAGCTTCGGCCTATCAAACTCCAACATCATTGCAGCATATAATGCAGGGATAAGCTATGTGCGCATCAATTATCCCTGTTATACGTTATTACAGAATAAACGGTATGTAAGAGATCCAACCTATACCAATTACGGAACAGACTATTCTGTGTGGACGACTCCTGCTATTGAAGATCCCTATGTTGCCATGGCATACTATGGAGCCGTTGCTGTAGCTCTTGTCGGACTTGTAAGCAATGATTTTTATTTAAATCTGAGTGCTACGCCTATTTACAGCCGAGATAATCTGAGAAGTTATGGCGGGTATACCTCTGAGGAGTATAAGCTTCAGTCAGCAAGAGAAGTAAGCTTTGGCTTCCGTAAACACACCCGGCGAGGGAACTTAGAATACGGGGTTTCGACATTTAGGGAGCGCTATAAGAATAGCATATCTAATAACTCTTTAACTTCTCTTCGGCGATGGACTTTTGACTTCGGATACTACCATAATATTAGAATTCGTGCACTACCTTACAAAATGCTTCCTTATGTGGGTTGTGGTTTTAACTCTGGAGGATACCAAAACATTCATGCAAGCGTAGGCTTTCGTTATCCCTTATTCGAATGGCTTCACTTCGATAGTCGCATGTCTATAGGAAGTCATGCATCACAGTTTAAAGCCGGATTAATATTTACCTATCAACAGGAATACTTTTGGAATAAGTAGTTTTTCACAAGGACATAATACCTTGCCTGGAGCCCTATGAAATCATAGTGCTATCGAATAAGGTTCAAGCTACCCTCTCGACTCAATGTACCATTGCGTTCTTGTCCGCGCCATGTAGAGCCATCTAAAAACTTAGCATAGGCTCTCCATACGTAGGTGTCCTGTGGAAGCAACACACCATTTTTATCGCGACCATCCCAGCCTTCAACAGGTGACGTTTCCTCTAACTTTTCAGTATACCAGATAAGTTCACCAAAGGTGGAATATATTTCAAAACGATATTCCTTAAGACCAATCCCGTGCGGCAAGAAGATAGCTGCTTCACCAAGGCCTGACTCAGGACTGAAGGCATTTGGGAAGACAAGGTTAGGAATAAATGGAGGGAATTCAACACTTGCATAGAATGTATCTCGACATCCATCAATTGAGATGGCTTCAAGCTCAATCTGATAAGGGCCATAACCTGACTCATACAAGTGATACGGCTCGAATATCGTATCCGTGAAGTTATCGCCGAAATCCCAATTATAGCCAACTGCATCAATGGATAAATTATCGGTAAACAGCTCTCCCCCATTCGGGATCGGTATGTCATTAATCATATAAGTGAAGTTTGCCTCAGGCACTACAAAAACGATTACTGATGCAGCGTCATACAAGGTATCACCACACACTCCAAAATTGTACACCGTAAGGTCTACCTGATAGGTCCCTGGGAAAAAGTAAGTGTGACTTACCGGACTGCTACCGGCTGAGCTATCTACCAAGGTATTTCCATCCCCAAAATCCCATACACGAACATTCCCCAGGTAACTACTGTCTTGGAAAGTGACCGTAAGTGGTTGACACCCAGAATCGGGTTGAACATCAATGCCATAAATAATTGGATTAGGATATACCGTAAAGGTATCAAGAGCAGTGTCTAGACATCCAAAAGAAGACGCTACAATCAGTTCAACAGGATACGACCCTGAGTCTGGATAGGTCGTACTTGGTTCAAAGTCATTGCTCGTAGAACCATTGCCTAAGTTCCATGAATAGTCTTCACCCAATAGCGAGGTGTTAATCATTGTGACAAGTACCGTATCACCGTCACATCCATAGTCTGTCGGACTAAAGTCAAAGTCAGCGGTAGGAATAGGATGAACAACGACCAATATTGTATCCGAAGTTGAACTACAGTTATTCACATCCGATACATACTGAATCACTTCGAAGGTATCGCTTTGTGTATAGAGGTGCGACACGATCGATGATGTATCAGACACTAGAGGACTTCCATCGCCAAAGTCATATACTACCGTCCCGTAGCCAATGGCATTACTCTCAAAGAATACACTGTCCCCAGGGCATAAGGAGTCAGAGAGTAGCGAAATATCTGATACAGTGTTGTTCGGTGCCACGGTGATTGAGATAATTGTATCCGTAAATCCACAGCTGTTTTGGAAGGTGACAAATACGTTAAAAACTAAGGTATCCAATGAATCATTGACAAATTCATGGGTAATGGTATTCCATGAAGGGTCACCCGTTGTATCCGAGCCATCATCCCAATTGATATAGAAGGTTTCAGGGTCCCCTACTGTGTTATTAGTAAAAGTTACCGTATAAGGAGAACAAAATGAAGTAGTATCCGCCTCAATAATTGTTGTTGGAATTGGTGATACTAAAATATTGGCAAAGGCTACATCAACCGCTTGACAAGCTGCACTATATACTCTAAACTCTACAACATATACGGTGTCATTATATAATGGCGGTGGGAAAGTGAAAGGCCCTGGAATGAAGTCAAAGGAAGTATCAAGTCCTCCAAAGTCCCAAAAATAGGTGTATGAACCAAATGCCCCTTGGGGTGATGGATTAAAACTATTTACAGTCAACGGACCACAACCAACCGAGTCACTCGGAACAAATTCTGCATTTGGTAAACTGGCAACTCTGGCAAAACTAAAGGCACTATCGACGCACCCAAACTCGCTAACGGCAACCAAGGTAATAGAGTAAAATCCTCCACTTGAATAGGTGTGACAAGGCAATTCCAACCCAAATGTTGTATCCAACGCGCCGTCACCATAATCCCAGAAATATGTGGTGTTAACTTCTGGGTTTACGATATTCATGCAGAGCTCTTGGCCTTCACATACCGCAGTATCATTGGTAAACAAGACATCAGGTAAAGGATGAATAGTGATTAATCGAGTTGTGTCATCCCCACATAAGTTACCATCCACTACGGATAGGCTTACATTAAACTGCCCTGGACTTGGATAAGTATATACTGGATCTTGCACAAGTGATGAGTCACCATTGCCAAAAGCCCAAGTCCAATCAATTATGGCCGCGGAATCTGAGGTACTCTCATCGACAAAGAATACAGGGTTTTGCTCACAAAATAAATCACCTATATAGGATGCAATCGGCAATGGCCAAACAGTATAGTAAATCGTATCATAAGTGGTGCATGTTTGACTACCATAGGAGTATACCAACTCATGACGCCCAGGCCCCGCTAATCTCGTATCAATAACCCCTAGTGACGGATCTACAATTCCCGGGCCTGACCATGTACCTCCGACACTTGGAGTAAAGCCTTGAATTGTGTCTAAACCGTAGTCTAAACAGTTGGAGTCTGGGAAGCCTGCAAAGGCCTGAATAGGCTCTATAATCGTAACCTCCAAGGTATCAACAACTGTACATTGATTAGGATCCGTATAGGTCAATTGCAAGAGATAAGCCTGTGTCGAATCAGGCGGATAATTACTCAAGAATATTATTCCAGAATCTGGCGTTGCAAAGAAAGCCCCTGAATATGGAGGCAGTGGACCTGTCCAATACGCCGTATCTGGAAGACCAGGTGGTGTTCCAAATGGAGGGACAAAGGCCGGAGTCAAACTATCAACCCCTATGGCAACAAAAGGAAGATCTTGATTACATACCGTAGTATCCGCGCCGGCATTAATCACCGGTAAAGGATATACGATCATGAATGTCGAGGAGGTATCAGCACAACCGTTAGAGTCAATGTAGATGTAATCTAAAGATTGTCCAGGAGATACATTCACCAAAGAGTTATCTGGCACAAAGAGGCTGTCTTGTATTACCCCATTACCACTCCAAAATCCAGGTAATGGAGAAGCTCCTGATTGCTGATTGAGGTTTATTGTGTCGTAGTTTGAACAAGCCTCTAAGGTTGGACCAGCATCTACTGTAGGCAATGGTAAAACAACTACCTGTCGAGATGCAGTATCCTTACAACCCGTTACTCCGACTTCTACAATTAGACGAATATCATATACCGAATCAGTACCTGCGCCCGTATTGTTAAGCCTGAAAGGCAGAGGATTCTGAAGGGTGTCAGCTATTTGAGTAAAATTAGTAGGTATTTGACCCAAGGTGTCGGCAACGTCTATATACCAGTTCCACGAAGAGACAGGTGTCGAGGCATCTGTCGCCGTAACAATCAATGGATGACAGCCAATCGTATCATCTAACGTAAAGTCCGCCTCAGGATCATCAAAGGTTCTAAATACAGTATCTACTGTGTCCTGAAGACATCCATGAATATTTAAGGTCACTAATCGTATCGCTATAGAGTCGTTTTCCTGGGCAATGGTATAGGTAGAAGGGAAAGTAGGACTTGCGGTAGCAGGCAAGGTCACATCAAATGTACTTCCTAGTCCTGTAGTATCTATAAACCATAGGAAACTGTCAACAGCGTCAGGGAAGTCTATCGCGTTGATCACTGAAGAGTCAATATCAAAAGGAGCGCAATCTGCAGTTGTCACTATGTCTACTTGGGCCACTGGATCAGGGTATATCACTAAACTAGTGTCATATGAATCCGCACAACCATGCTGCGTAATCCCTTCTAAACCGATCACATAGCTGACATCCGCTAATGTGTCATTGATAAAGGAATACGTTAACCCATTACCCAATATAGTATCCACTCCCTCTGGTCCG
>Ga0163109_10004185_pt1 | contig 10977 bp, 25 predicted proteins | sample CRUFie1St13metaG_FD_108704 | JGI IMG/M metagenome (GOLD analysis project Ga0163109, IMG submission 108704) | Marine microbial communities from the Costa Rica Dome - CRUD Field 142mm St13 metaG | ecosystem: Environmental > Aquatic > Marine > Oceanic > Photic zone | place: Costa Rica: the Eastern... | reverse complement strand
TCGGAGATTTTGTTATAATAAGGATAGAAACAAGTGAATGAATATAATACATGGGATTACAAAGTTGGAGATTTAATCCAAGTTGAAAAGCGGGGCTGTCCAGCTGAAGTTGGTATTGTCACAGTGTTTTTTCCTCAAAGCGAGGAAATTCCACGCAACTATTGGGAATGGGTTTCAGCACACACAGGCCGAACAATGTTCTTTCACGAGATTAAAGCATATACGCTGTCACTTGATCACAAAGTTAGAGTATTGGCCAGAGGTGAAGCATGAAAGTTGGTGATTTAGTAACACATCTTTTTGACGGCTCATCGTCATATGGAGTTATTGTGAAAGTTGACAGAGATAACCGAACGCTTGTTAGGGTTCAATGGATTTCCGACCTTGCCAATGGCTCGTCTTCTGGAATTCACAGCACAAGACATTTGGTGTTGGTTGCGGAGGCATAATGTTTAAGGTTGGAGATTTAGTAAAATTAAATATGCAATTTAGTCCTGAGAGGCATCCACCAGTTGGGACTCACGGCATTGTTATTGGTGTCGAGTTGTGGGACATTGGCCAGGTCTATGATTCTAATGGCTCTGCCAATGACTTAGAAGATGTCGAACAATTCGTTAAAGTTCATTGGGCGCACGAAAACAACAGCAATGATCAAACCTATTTAAATTCTGCTCTAAGGTTAGCGTGTGAAACCTGTATTTAAAGTTGGCGATTTGGTTGAGGCTGTTTGGGATCAAAATGTTCCTTACCCTGTTAGGCTTCGTGGGGTTGTTATCAATACTCGACCATCTATAAGTCCAAACGGAAAAGAGAGAGACTGGAGAACGGTAGATGTTATTTGGGTCAACTATATCAATAGCGATGTCTACAAGTATTATGATGACGAACTTATTCTTATCGCGGAGGCATAATGAAAAATACATTTTTTAAAATTGGCGATCTCGTCGAACAAAAGCACCTTTATGATGCCCATAGCAGTCCTTATAAAACTGTTGGAATTGTAACAAAAATTAGAAGACTGAAAGCAAATGATGTAGAAGCAACCGATTGTCAAGCAGTGCAAGTTTTGTGGGCAGAATATGGTAAGTTTTGGACAACAAGCCCAAGATTAAAAAAGGTTGCAAGTGCGGAAGTAAATGCTTAGTGTTATCAAAGAACCATTCAAGGTAGGCGACCTTGTTAGAATGTATTGGACTGAAAGGTATGGAATTATCTTAAAAGTATCTAATCGCGCAATGGCCAACTGTGCCCCTATTTGGATCTATTATATCCAATATGCCGACGGCGAGATGCGTTGGGAATTATCTGAAACAATTCAAATAGTAAAAGGAGTGTCAAATGAATAAAATGAAAGCTAAATGTCTTAATTGCGGAGAACTTTATAATTATAAAAGACGGCAATTGGGATACAAGACTTGTTTGGATTGTGGGGATATTTCGGCTATGCGCGAAATTATTAGGAAGTCAACTTGTATCGCTCCTGCTTTCAACAAAGGGGGATACATGTACATTCACTCTACTCAAGATGCAAAGGATGCTGGCAAATGATGGACCTGATAACATATAGAATTGGTGATCTTGTTAAGCATACAACATATATCCAAAACAAAAACAAAGGCTATGGGATTGTTTTAAAAGTTATTCCCGTTGCTTATCCAAAGGTCAACTCTGTTAAGATCCTTTGGCATGACGGTTCTCAAACATGGGCTGCTCGGTCACAAATCGAACTTTATGCAAGAGGACAAGATGGTGAAACATCTTAATCTTGAGATTGGAGATCTTGTCAAGTACGATTACAAGACTGCTGTTGACGAAAGATATGCTTTCTTTGGAGACTATGGGATTATTGTAGAAATAATCGAAACAAATAATTTTAATAAACTTTATCGCGTTCAATGGACAAAAGGAAAAAGCCTTAGTATTGAGCCATTATTATTTTCAAGATTTCAATTAAGGTTAGTTGCTAAAGGTGAAGAACCTGGGGATGATTAATGCGTATGGATGGGAAAAATCCGCCCGCGAATCGGGGGCCTATATTTCGCGTTGGCGATATGCTAAACTGTGATCCTGAGTTGTCTTATGATCCTGATTGGGATTTGGGAATTGTTATGAGCGTTGACATTGTTGAGGACGAATTTGTTTATACTATAAAATGGGCCGAGGATGGCAAAATTACAATGGAGAGAGAAGAGTGGCTTGAACAATCAACAAGTTTGGTTTCTTCAAAAAAATAACTACTTATTATTACTGTGGATATCGAGATCGGAGATTTGGTTAAAGTAAAGAAAGATAGTAGCCTTTCTCCTGCTTTAAGATTTCACTACAACAAGACTGGAATTATAACAGGGACGATAGAAGAGGAAGAGCATCCAGATTGGATTATATCAGAGCGATACGACTATATTGTTTTGTTTTCTGACGGCTCAAGAGGTGTGTTCCGGTTCTGCGATTTAGACATAATATCAAAGGCAAATCAAAAATGATACAAAAAATGGAAGTTGGCGACTTAGTAAGGTTCAAGCATGATGGTTACAAAAGTGACAACTTAGGTATTATAATTAAGATACTAAAAAGACCTTTTGAGGACAAATATAATGTTAAGTGGGCGGATCCTCAAGCATTTGCCGATGCTTGGGCCATAAAGCATGGCTGGACATCAGTTGGGTGGTTTAGTCGTTATGATCTGGAAATAGTAAAAAAGATATAAAATGGAAAAACAAAAAACAGACAAAGAAAAACTTGAAGAACTCCTTAAGAGATCTGATATTGAATTTGATGAAAATAATAACTATATCATGATTGATGGCGGATATGTTGAAGTAGTATTCTCATATTCTGGGGAACTTATTGATATTAGAGCAAGAGTTTAATCGTGGATAGCAAAAACTTTGTAACATACAGCGAAGTGTACATTGAAATTATCAAAGTAGATGACAGAGCCTATAATGTAGAATATGTTATAGATGATTTTGTTGGACAGTTTGAAGAACATCGATTTGTGTTTTCAACATTTGACAAAGAAGAAGATGCTGAAAATTATGCTGATGCGCTGAGATATATAGTTGATAGCGCACAATTTGAATTTGAAGTATTATAGTTCTTGACAGTCTTTGAAAAGTATGATATAATAAATATAATGATCTTTCATTACTCTCAATTCTACTTATAAATATGGAGATAGAAACCTACTCTGATTTGGAAAAAAATTATTCTGAATATTTTGATTCTAAAACATTCAAGAGAATAAATTGTGGATCGGGTTGGTTTAATATTATTTCTAATTTACTTTACACTATTGAACTTTATTATGAACATGAAGATGAAGAAGTAAGAAATAATAAATGCCTTATAACAAAGATAGAAGAGAAGTTTGGATGCTTGAACATAGAGTTTGTTGGAGATAGTGACAAGATATATAATAACTTAATTCAATATACAATGATTATGTCTAGAAAGATTTGTGAGTATTGTGGCAAAGATGGTACTTTGTACTGTTCAACAAAAAGTTTACATTGGTCAGACAAAAAAACATTATGTATTCCACATGCTGTAAAAATGAAATATTACTCAATAAAGTAAAGAGGGAATAATGCAAGAAGAAATTTTATCTGAAGAAGTAAAATCATTCTTAAACAAATTAACAAAAAAATATTCAACAAGATTAAATAATCTTTTAGAAGATAGAAAATCAAGAGAAGGCACAATTCCAGATTTTGATCCTAATACTGCTTTTATTAGAAATAATTTAACTTGGAGAGTTGATCCTGCACCAGAAGAAATACATTGCAGGAAGGTTGAGATTACTGGCCCACCAGTTAGAAAGATGATAATCAATGCTCTAAATTCTGGAGCAGATGTTTACATGTCTGATTTTGAAGACTCCAATTGCCCAACATGGGACAATTGTATTCAAGGGCAAATTAATCTCCGCGATGCAGTGAGAGGAACCATAGAATACACAAACCCAAAAAGTGGTAAGAACTATAGCTTAAATGACAAAACTGCTGTTCTATTTGTGAGACCAAGAGGTCTTCATCTAGTAGAGAAAAATTATCTTGTTGATGGTAATCCAATTCCTGCTGCTTTTTTTGATTTTGGGACATATCTTGTTAATAACTATAAACAAATCTTAGCAAAAGGCTCAAGGCCATACTTTTACTTGCCTAAACTTGAAAGCTACAAAGAGGCTATATTGTGGGATGATATTTTTGTTTTTGCGCAAGAAGAGCTTGGAATGAAGCTCGGAACCATTAAGGCCACAGTACTAATCGAAACCCTTCCAGCAGCATTCCAAATGGATGAAATTTTATTTTTCTTGAAGAGGCATTCTGTAGGTCTAAATTGCGGACGATGGGATTATATTTTTAGTTTTATCAAGACAATGAAAAAACACAGAAGCTTTGTGATCCCTGACCGCAAAGATGTTGGAATGACTCAACATTTTATGCGTTCTTATTCTCAGCTTTTGATCCAGACTTGCCATAAAAGACATGCTCACGCAATGGGCGGGATGGCTGCACAAATTCCAATCAAAAACAATCCTGAAGCAAATGAGATTGCTATGAGTAAAGTTTATGCCGACAAATTAAGAGAAGTGACTGATGGCCATGATGGAACTTGGGTTGCACACCCGGCTCTTGTTCCTGTTGCAAGAGATATCTTTGAGAACAACTTAGAGGATCCAAACCAGATTGAAAAACAAGTTTATTATAATAGCAATATCACACGCAATGATCTTCTTTGTGTCCCGAAGGGTCAATGTACAGAGAATGGCTTGAGAGAAAACATTCGAGTTGGATTCTTATATCTTAACGCCTGGATTAACGGAAACGGATGTGTACCGATTAATAATTTGATGGAAGATGCTGCGACAGCTGAAATCTCTAGAGCACAAATTTGGCAATGGCTTAAGTGGGGCGTCAAGCTTTCCGATGGAAAAGAATTGACAATGGGAAGATTCGATGATATCCTTACGCAAGAATTAAAAAACTTTGAAACTCTTGAAAGATTTGATGATACAAAAAAGATTTTCAACGAACTATGTGTTTCAAATGAGCTTGTGGACTTCTTAACGCCAACATGTTACGATGCGCTTCAACATTAATAAAAAGGAAAAAGATAATGAAAAATAGATGGGATGGAATTAAAAGAAACTATTCCAAAGAAGATGTTCTTACTTTGAGAGGAACAAAGAAAATTGAATATACTCTAGCCACTCATGGGGCAAACAAATTGTGGGACTTGCTGCACGAAGAAGAGGCAGTAAGATCCTTGGGAGCCTTAACAGGAAACCAAGCAGTCCAGCAAGTCAAAGCAGGTCTCAAGGCGATTTATCTCTCTGGCTGGCAAGTTGCAGCAGATGCAAATTTGGCTGGTGATATGTACCCTGATCAAAGTCTTTATCCTGCAAACTCAGTTCCTGCGATTGTTAAGAAAATTAACAAAGCTTTTCAAAGAGCTGATCAGCTTGAGTGTGTTGAAGGTGGCCTTGGAACAGTTACTGATTATTATGCACCAATTGTTGCTGATGCTGAAGCTGGCTTCGGTGGACCTCTCAACGCTTATGAATTAATGAAGGGAATGATTGAAGCTGGAGCAGCCGGTGTCCACTTTGAAGATCAATTGGCGTCTGAAAAGAAATGTGGCCATATGGGTGGAAAAGTTCTTGTCCCAACAAGTCAGTTTATTCGGACACTTACGGCAGCTAGATTGGCAGCAGATGTCTGTGATGTTCCAACAATCTTGATTGCAAGAACAGATGCAAACTCAGCAAAGTTAATCACATCTGATATCGACGAAAGAGATCATGAGTTTATTACTGGTGATAGAACTCCAGAAGGGTTCTATAAGATCACTGGTGGTCTTGACATGGGAATCGCTCGTGGCCTTGCTTATGCCCCCTATGCAGATTTACTGTGGCTCGAAACATCAACACCTTGTTTAGAAGAGGCAAAGAAATTTGCTGATGCAATTCATGCCAAATTTCCTGGTAAATTATTAGCATATAATTGCTCTCCATCTTTTAATTGGGAAAAGCATTTGGGCAAAGAAACAATTGCAAAATTCCAAAAAGAGTTGGAAAAAATGGGATATAAATATCAATTTGTAACTCTGGCTGGTTTTCATGCCCTCAATCATAGTATGTTTACGCTTGCAAAAGATTATAATGAGAACGGAATGGCCGCATATTCAGCCCTTCAGCAAGCAGAATTTGATGAAACAGTTAATGGTTTCACCGCTGTCAAGCATCAAAGAGAAGTCGGCACAGGCTATTTTGATAAAGTTTCTCAAGTCATAAGTGGTGGAAATGCTTCAACTTTAGCCCTTGAAGGCTCAACCGAGGAAGAGCAGTTCTAATTTTTTCTTGACAGGATTATTTTTTGTTGGTATAATACTAAACATAATGAAAAGCATCTTTAAACTTTTTTTTGTGATTGCTATTGTTTCTGCTTTGTCATCTGAAAGTCCAAAAGCTCAAACTACACAAAAAATTTTAGTTAAAGAAGAATTTTCAAATGGTGCTCCTGGCAAATGTCAAATTTTTAGAGAGTGGAAAATTGATGGTATTAGAGTTGGATGCTGTACAGATGATAGCTCTATGCCATTAACTCTCTGCATTGATGAGTTTGGTCAAGATGTTGAGGAAGTAAAATGAAAATTATTTTTGCATCAATTGCTTTGCTAACTCTCGTTCAATGTGATAAGCCTAACATTAGATGTAAAAAACAGTTTTATGAATGTGCAACAACTTGTTCAGATATTTGTGCAAGGACTATAAAAAGAGAGTATGAATTTGGTAAATGCTTTTCAATCTGTGGTAAACCTTGTAGAAAAGAATATTGTGAGAATATAAAATAATGTATGATTTAGCAACAAAAATGTCAAAAAACAATATGATTGCAGTTATTTTGTTGATTTTTGGAAAATTCTTTGGTATAATGTCCGCCGGTGCAATTTTCGGATTTAGAGAGTTCGCACCATTATTTTTAACGCTTTATGGCGCTGGAGTCTTTGGAAGTATTTCGGTTGCCATTTTTGAAATGTATAACACGAGGGAAGAAGATGCTTGAGCAAATTTTACAATTGGCCATAATTGGTGGCGTAGTATATTTTGTTATTCGCGTATCGAGTAAATAAAATGAATGGAAATGATCTAAGTTTGATGTCCAATCCTGGATGGGAAAAGTATTTATTCATTTTCTACATTATTGCTATTTTCTTGTTATGCGTAAGATTTGTTAATAAGAATTAGCAAGCCGGGATATGTATAAAAAGCATATCCTCCCGCCACAGTAGCTCAATTGGTAGAGCAACGGTTTTGTAAACCGTAGGTTGTAGGTTCAAGTCCTATCTGTGGCTTTCCCAATATGGGAAGAAAAGGAGTTAGTAATATGACTAATAACATTAAAAAAATTCTTGCATTCGGATTGTCAGCAATCGCTGTTGCGCTTTTTGCCAGCAATGCTTCTGCATCAGAAACGCAAGTATGGACAACTCTTGGCGCTTCAGCCGAGATTACACCAGGAATCACTTTGAACCTCGAAGAGCAGTTTCGCCTTAGTGACGATGCAGACCTTCTTCGACAACATACTGATTTGAGTGTAACATTGGGAGCAGTCGCCAATCGTATGACCGTAACTCTTGGTTATCGTAATACATCTGACGACGAACAACGCCCATATGTTGGAGCAGACTTGAGGATTTTGTCAGGAAAACTAACACTTGACTCTGCTACACGATTTGAGATGCGATCTTTTGATGGCGATAACTCATTTCGTGGTAGAACTGCTGTCGTAGCAGGTACAACTATTGCAGAATTGAATTTGACACTTTCAGATGAACTTTATGTTACTACTGATGGTGCAGAAGAAAATCGTGCAACTCTTGGTGTTGGATACGACTTAAACAGTATTATGGGCGTGAATGCGTTTTATATGCTGTGGACTACTGGTCTAGCTAGCGAGGCGACAAATAGCCATGTAGTTGGACTTGGTGCAACACTAAGTCTATAAAAATTGAATAAAGATAATAAATAATTTAAGGGGGATAATCTTACTCCCCCACTTTACTTCCGTAGCTCAACTGGAAGAGCAGGAGCCTTCTAAGCTCAAGGTTGCAGGTTCGAGCCCTGCCGGAAGTGTTTGTACTACTTATAGATGATGAAGCCTGTACTAGTATTAGACTCAAGTTATCGTCCTATAAAACAAGTCTCTTGGAAAAAAGCAATGACACTGTACTTCCAAGACAAAATCGAAGTTATCAAAGAGTATCAAGATACTTGGATTAGATCCCCTAACAAAAAATTTAAACTCCCTTCAGTGATAAGAATGATAGATTATATTTTTCGTCTTCCTTGGGGAATTAGATTAACTAGAGCAAACCTTTTTGTTCGGGACAAAGGCCAATGTCAGTATTGTGGGAAAAAATTGAACAGAGGAAGATTTACATTGGATCATGTTATTCCAAAATCAAAGGGCGGATCGACTGACTGGAATAATCTTGTTGTTTCTTGTGAAAGATGTAATATTAAAAAAGGTGATAAGTCGTTGAAAGAGGTGGGATTTACCCTAAATCCAAAACCCTGTCAACCTAAAACTTCATTTTTATTCACAACCATCGAAGAAGCTCCATCTGATTGGCTCGATTTCTTGGCCTATACCTACTAAAATTCTTGACAATTTTGAAAATTTTTGGTACTATCTTAGTATGAAACTCGGATATGCCTGCATCAATATGGGCTTCTCAAATCGCCCAAAATCAAAAAGAATTACAACTAATCGTGGAATGATAAAGCGAACCTTTCTACAGAAAGGGATCCCTTATGCTTCTGAATTGGCTCTGGCAAATTGCAAAGACCTTGTAGAGATTCTGCAATGGAATGAAGAAAATGATATTAAATTTTATCGTATGTCTTCTAATATTTTTCCGTGGGCATCTGAGTATAAATTAGAGCAATTACCAGACTATACAGAAATCTGCAAAGTATTGAAAGAAGCTGGTGATTTTGCTACTGAGGTTGGACAGCGATTGACATTCCATCCTGGTCCATTCAACAAGTTGGCGGCGAAAGATGAGCGTATTGTCCAGAACACTGTGAAAGATCTGGAACATCATTCAGAAATTTTTGATTTGATGGGATTCACTCCTAGTTACTATAACAAGATCAATATTCATATCGGCGCGGCCTACGAAGACAAGCGAGAGACAGCATATCGATTTTGTAAAAATTTTGATAGATTGTCTGACAATCTTAAAAGAAGGCTAACAGTTGAAAATGATGACAAAGCTTCGCTCTTTACTACCGAAGAACTTTATAAATATATGTTCTTGGATATTGGCAGTCCCATTGTGTTTGATTATCATCATCACGCTCTACACTCTGGATCTATACGGTTGGATGAGGCGTTGGATTATGCGATGGAAAGCTGGGGTGATGTAACTCCAGTTTGTCACTTATCGGAATCAAGGCGAGAAGAACAACAAAACGATTGCTTACCACAAGCACACTCAGATTATGTGTATCAACCAATTGATACATGCGGATACCAGTTCGACCTAATGATTGAGGCCAAAGCAAAAGAATTGGCTCTCTTAAAGTATCGTGATATTATTGGTTGACATTAAGAAAGTATTGTGATATTATAGGTTTATTATGCGAAAACAAAAATTTTTAGTTGTAGACACTGAGACTGGTGGCTTAAGCTGTGACAAACACAGCCTCTTGAGTTTTGCCGGTATCGCTTGGACTCCTGGAGAAGAACCAACACCAGTATTCGATATTTATGTCAAAGAAGATGATATTAATGCAATCCCAAAGGCTTTGGAAGTTAATAAAATTGACTTAAACGAAGTTAATACAAAAGGATTTAGTCCTTCTGATGCTGTAAAAGCTATTAGAAAATCGTTGGATGTTCATTTTGGCGAGAAAAGGAAGCGTATTCAATTGATTGCTCACAATGCTCCATTTGATTTAGGGTTCATTAAGCGTCTTTATAGACTTGCTGGTGAGAATTTTAATGATGATTTTCGAGATAGAGCACTTGATACATGCTCAGTATTACAATTTTTAATGTTAGCTGGCAAAATTGATGGATATCGTGCAAATGCCGATACTTTATTTAAAGCCGCCGGTGTTGAAATAGAAGAAAAAGATAGGCATACCGCTTTCGGTGATGCTTACGCAACAGCAAAGTCGCTAAATGTCATTTTAGTGAAATATTAAAGGAGAAATTGTGAAAAAACACACATTATCAGAACTTAAGACTATGTTTAAAGGAAAGGGTGGCGGACCAGAAGGTGAATCACATGTCGTTGACTGCAATGCAGACAAAAAAGAAGGTTATGTCTCTTTTTATAGCACAAAAGCTGATGTTGCAAAAGTCATCGACCGTTGTGAAGGATCAATTATTGATTATGAGCTTCTTGGTGATAATGGAGTTCAATTCAAGATTGACAGAAAAGCATTCCGTGGTCTTCACTGCGCTTTTCGGCGCGTAAAATAATCATTCCCTTCAAAAATACCTTTTATTTCTCCTCATAACTATTTATTCCTAAAGGTAATAGGAGAAAATACATGTCAGGTCCAGCACTATATAAAAAGGCAGCAGCTCTATTCTTAACAAAGGATATTGATATGGTCACAGACACCATTAAGGCTGCTCTTGTTACATCTACATACACACCAGATTTCACAAATGACCAATACTTCAGTACTTCGGTTAGTTCATATTATATTGGGACACCAACCGCGCTATCTAACAAAAGCGTAAGCACAGCTGCTGTATTTGATGCTGATGATGTTACTTTCAGTTCTGTTGCCTCTGGAACAACCAATGCAGTTGCTATTTATGTTGATGGCGATACACCTGGCTCAAACGATTATTTAATTGCTTATTGGGACGGCATAAGTGTTACGGCAGATGGCAGAGATATAATTGTTTCTTGGAATGCTAGTGGAATTTTCTCAATTGATGCTGG
>Ga0163109_10004184_pt1 | contig 10979 bp, 10 predicted proteins | sample CRUFie1St13metaG_FD_108704 | JGI IMG/M metagenome (GOLD analysis project Ga0163109, IMG submission 108704) | Marine microbial communities from the Costa Rica Dome - CRUD Field 142mm St13 metaG | ecosystem: Environmental > Aquatic > Marine > Oceanic > Photic zone | place: Costa Rica: the Eastern... | reverse complement strand
TTCTGAAAATGAAAAATCTGTTATCTCATCGTTTAAAAATAAATTTCCAGAAATCACTGCCGCTGGAGGAAAAGTAGTTAATCAAAATTCAGAAATCCTCTTTATTTACAGAAATAAAAAATGGGACTTACCAAAAGGAAAAGCCGAAAAAAATGAAAATATTTCTCAAACAGCACTGAGAGAAGTTATTGAAGAAACCGGAATTAAGAATTTATCAATTGTCAGACCCTTAGAAAAAACATATCACATATTTAAAAGGCGTAGTAATCATTATTTAAAATCAACATATTGGTTTGAAATGTATTCAGATTATAAAGGAAAATTCAAGCCGCAAAAAGACGAAGGAATTTCTAGAGTGGAGTGGATAGGTGTTCAAAATTTGGAGTCAGTGTTACCTAAAAGTTATGCAAATATTAGACTGCTTTTGGGTTAAGCAAAAACAGACTCTGGAACAAATTTTTTGTAGTTCCCGCCGTTTTCTATTATTTCTCTAACTATTGATGAAGATATAAATGCATTATTTGGTGATGTTAAGAAAAAAATAGTTTCAATGTCTTCAAGACTATTATTAAATAGGGCAATTTTTTTTTCAAATTCAAAGTCAGCTGGATTTCTAAGTCCTCTAACTATATGTTTAACATTTTTGGTTTTACAAAATTCAGCTGTCAAACCATCGTATTTTTCAACTAAAATTCGAGAGTTACTCTTAAATTCATTGGTAATGAAATTTAGTCTTTGATCTAAAGAAAACATATACTTTTTTTCAGAATTATTTCCTACTGAAACAATAACTTGATCAAAAACTTGTGTTGCTTTTTTTATAATTTCACAATGCCCTAACGTCAGAGGGTCAAATGATCCTGGAAAAATAGCTCTTTTCATAATTCAAAGTTAATTTAATTTATTGCTTCTTCTATTGCGTTTATAAATAAATCTTTTAAATCAATGTTGGCACATTTTGCCTGTTGAGGTAATATACTTTCAGATGTTAGACCAGGGACTGTATTGGTTTCCAAATAGTATACTCCACTATTGTTGACAATGAATTCACTTCTTGAAAATCCCCTCAACTCCAATAAATTGTAAATATCTTTCGAAAGTAAATTAAGCTTTGATTCTAATTCAGTTGATATTTTCGCAGGTGTAATTTCTTGAGCTTTTCCTTCGTATTTAGCTTCGTAATCAAAAAAATCATTTGAGGTAATTATTTCTGTGATTGGTAACACCTTGTTTTCACCATTAAAACTAATCACACCTATTGAAAATTCTCTTCCATCTATGTAAGACTCAACCAATACTTTATCATCTACTTCAAATGCTGAATCTAAACAATTTACCAATTCACTGCTACTGTAAACTTTAAAAACTCCAAAACTGCTCCCTGAATTACTAGCCTTTACAAAACAAGGAAAGCCAACTTTTGCTTCAATTTCACTCAGGTTAGGCTTGTTTGTTTTATATATCGCGATGGATGGTGCAACTTTAATTCCTTTAGATGAGAGAAAATTTAAACACTTTACCTTATCAAAAGTTAATTCTGATTGATATGAATTACATCCTGTAATAGGGATATTTTTGTTACTAAAATATTTTTGCATCTTACCGTCCTCGCCTGGGGTTCCGTGAATTGAATTAAAAATGCAATCAAAAATCAGATTTGGATGATCGATTACCCGGAATGACTCTTTATCAATTTCCTTTAAATTGTCGTTTTCATCTATTAAAGTCCAGCTAATTTCTTTGACAATTATTCTGTAGCAGTTGTAATATTCTTTAAGAGTGTTGTAAACAACCATTCCGCTTTTTAATGAAATTTGGTGTTCATGAGAATATCCTCCCATTATGATTCCAATATTTTTCAACTTATTATCGTTCATCTATCCAAAAGTAGCTAATTAAAGTTATTATTAAATTAATTAAGTTTGTATTTCAATTTTAAATATGTCTGTGCTTAAATATTTATTTAGTAAATCGTTCTTAAAAACCTCATTCAGAATAATAATTACAGCACTTTTGTTTTTTTTTATATTGGTTCTATTTCTGAGATTAAATACCCGTCACGGAGATTTTATTGTTGTACCAGATTTAATCGGAAAAAATATTCAAGAATTTGAATCAGAATTAAATGAATTAGACTTACAGTACATTATTTCTGATTCAGGAAACTATAATCCTGAGTTTAAAATTAATTCGGTTTTAGATCAACTTCCAAAAGCAAATTCACAGGTAAAGCAAGGAAGAAAAATATATATTACATTAAATGCTTCTGATTTTGAGATGGTAGAAATTCCTAAAATCACAAGAATAACAGTTCGTCAAGCTAGGAAAACTATAGAATCATTAGGATTTGTTTTTGGAGAAATTGAATACGTAGATGACATAGCCAGAGATGAGGTTATCTCAATTTGGCATGATGGAAATGAGTTGAATGAAGGAGATTTTCTTAAAAGAACATCAGTTATAGATTTTAAATTAGGTAATGGAAAACAATAATTCATTATTTGAGCATTTTTCATTTCAGGTTGATAAAGGTCAAGCGCCATTGAGAATTGATAAATACCTTATGAATTTTGTTGAAAATGCTACAAGAACTAAAATTCAAGCTGCTGCAAAAAACGGTAGTATAAAGGTTAACGGAGTTGTGGTAAAATCTAACTACAAAGTCAAACCCCAAGATGACATAAGAGTTTTATTTGAATATCCTCCTCACGAAAATTTATTAGTAGCAGAAAACATTGACTTAGATATAGTTTACGAAGATGATGATTTAGTTGTTGTCAATAAACCTGCTGGAATGGTTGTTCATCCTGGGCATGGTAATTACTCAGGGACTCTAATAAATGCCTTAGTTTATCATTTTGAAAATCTCCCCAAAAATTCTTCAAATAGACCTGGATTAGTACACAGATTAGACAAGGATACAAGTGGTTTGTTAGTAATTGCTAAAAATGATGAATCAATGGTTCATTTATCAAATCAATTTGCGGAAAAGACATCTAAAAGAGAATATATTGCAATGGTATGGGGTAATGTAAAAGATGACAGTGGTAAAATTGATAATTATATCGGAAGAAATTCAAAAAATAGATTACAAAATATTGTTTTAGATGATGATAAAATTGATAATGGAAAAAGAGCCATTACCAATTATGAAGTATTAAGCCGTATGAATTATGTTAGCCTAGTTAAGTGCACACTCGGAACAGGAAGGACTCACCAGATTAGGGTTCATATGAAGCATATAGGCCATACCTTATTCAACGATGAAAGATACGGAGGTAATTCAATACTTAAAGGAACTACTTTTACCAAGTATAAACAATTTGTTGAAAATTGTTTTAAGTTACTTCCTCGTCAAGCGTTACATGCGAAAACTCTAGGTTTTACTCATCCAAAAACTGGTAAATTCATGCAATTTGATTCAGAATTACCAAATGATTTTCAAAGTTGTATTGAAAAATGGGAAAATTATGTTGCCAACTAATTTGGTATATTAATTGATTTTCTTGATTTAGTAATTTTTGTTATCTATTTTTAACTAAACAATTTTTGAAATGAAAGTATTATTATCTCCAGCCAAGTCTTTAGACTTTAAATCCCAGCTTCCATCTGAAAAAAATTCTTTTTTATGTTTTGAAAAAGAGGCAGAATATCTGAACTCCATTTTAAAAAGAAAAAGCCCAAAAGATCTTTCTGATCTAATGGGTGTTTCCAGTAAAATCGCTGATTTGAATTATGAAAGAAATCATGATTGGTCTTTACCATTTACCAAGAATAATTCTAGACAAGCAGTTTACGCATTTAGTGGAGATGTTTACAGAGGTTTGGATGCTTATTCAATTGATACTAGCAAGATTGATTTTATGCAAAATACTGTTAGAATTATTTCTGGACTCTATGGGCTGATTAAGCCATTAGATTTGATCCAACCTTACAGGTTAGAAATGGGTACAAAACTTTCCTTTGATAATAATAAAAATTTATATGATTTCTGGAGAAAAAAAATTACAGATCAGCTTAATTCTGAGCTTTCAGAAAATGAATCAGTTCTAAATCTTGCAAGTAATGAATATTTTAAAGCTATTGATTTGAAAGTTATTAATACAGATGTTTATTCTGCAAATTTCAAGGAATTAAAAAATGGTGATTATAAGACAATAGCCATTTTTTCAAAAAAGGCTAGGGGCATGATGGCTAGATATATAATTGAAAACAATATTACTGATATAAACTCTTTAAAATCATTTAATTATGATAGATATATCTTCAATGAAAATTTATCATCAGATAAAGAATTAATTTTTACCAGATAGAATAAAATTATTTATCGAATAACAAATATCTGCAAAGATTTTATTGATAATTACCATATCAATTGTCTTGAGTTTTTGTTTTGTGGCATATGATTTGATTAGTTTGGTATATGAGAACGATTCATGTCATATTTTTGGTAATTCTTTTGATGACATCTTCTTGTACAGGTTCTAAAAAAAATTTTATTGAAGTAGTCAATTTTGAAACTTTTTTTAGTAAAATAGACTTATCATCAGAAAAAACTTATGTTGTTAATTTTTGGGCAACATGGTGTTCACCCTGCATTAAAGAACTCCCTTATTTTGAAGAGATTAACAATGAATTTAAAGATAAAAACATTGAAGTAATTCTTGTAAGTTTAGATTTTCCGTCTCAGATTGAATCAAGGCTAATTCCGTATTTGAAAAAAAACAGAATTAAGTCTAGAGTAATTCTGCTGAATGACTCTAAAATAAATACATGGGTTCCAAAAATTTCAGAAAATTGGGATGGTGGAATTCCAGCTACGCTCATAGTTAACCCTAAAAACTATAAGTTCTATCCAAAAGCCTTTGAAAAAGATGAACTGTTTTCCGAGATAAAAAAAATTTTAAAATAATTAGATTTAATATATTTGTCTATATGGATTTAGATCAATATAGCTGGAAAAATCAACTGTTATCTGAAAAAAACTCTGTAATTATAGATGTAAGAACCCCTGAAGAATTTCAAACTTCCAAAATACCAAATTCAATAAACATTGACTTCTACAATCCTCAAAATTTCATGCTGGAGATTGAAAAACTTGATAGAGATATTCAATATTATGTTTATTGTAGAACCGGAGTTAGAAGCTCTAATTCCTGTCAATTAATGAATGAAATGGGTTTCAAAAAAGTATATAACCTAATTGGAGGTATTTTAAAATGGCAAGGAAAAATTGATTATAGCTGAATGTGATATCTTACCATAATGGAGATGGATATACTGAATTTTTTTTATAATTTTTAAGTTTTTTGATACTGTTCTCTTTGTCCTGTTTGTAAGTAACTCCAAACCAATCTGATTCTGAGTCAATTACATTTATTGAAATGATTCCTTGATTAAGCAATTCTTGTGCGGCATTCGGTAAATAAATTTCACTTTTTTTAATATCTGTTAATTCATTAACTTTTTTCTCTATGTATTTTCCAAGATATACAAAGAAATTTTTTCTACAAAGCCAAAAATTCATTGATACAAATTCATTTTTGTTAAGTTCTGTATTGCTTTCGTGATCTACAATCTTATTTTTAACCTTTTCAATTTTTAAAAATTCATTAATGTGGGTAAGTTTTTTATTAAAAACTTTACAAACTCCTCTAGAAACTGATCCATTATCTGATAATGTGTTATCGAGTTTATATACAACTAATCCGTAATCGCTTATATTTTTATTGTTTTGAAAGAATAATCTTGCATTTTCAAAAGATTTTTTTCCGTAATAATCATCTGCATTAATAACAGCAAAATCCCCAGAAATATGTTTTCTTGCACACCATACTGCATGGGCGGTTCCCCACGGTTTTTCTCTATATAAATTAGCAACTTTGCTGTTTGGTAAATTTGTTGTTTCTTGTGAAACGACACAAATCTCGACAGATTTTTTAATTCTAGGCCTTAAATAATTGTATAAGAATTCTTGATTTGTTTTCTTGGTTACCAACACTATTTTGGTAAAACCATTCTTTATAGCATCATATATGCTATATTCCATCAAAAATTCACCGTTTGGTCCTAACTCGTCAAATTGTTTTAACTTTCCGTATCTGCTACCACTTCCTGCAGCCATTACTAACAATACCATAAAATTATATTTTAAAAAAAAACCCTCCGGTGGAGGGTTTTTTCAATAAAATTAAAAAATGTATTACTTCCCCTTAAGGAATGGAAGTCCAGTTTTTGTATTTTCAACAACAGTTTTACCTGCAGGAAGATCACAAGCACCAGCTTTAGCTTCTTTAGCAAAGTAATAAATAGTTTGATTTCTTCCTCCTTTTAATACTACATCTTTTGAGTGAAGGAAGTAAGTTTTTCCTTTACTGTTTTGGTGTGAATAACCCATGTCTTTTAGTTTTAAATTATTAATAATGTTTAAATATAGGATTTTTTTTTGAAAAAAAAGAGATTTTAACCATATAAATCCGAATATTATTAAAAAATTTTGATTAAGTCACACTTTATTTATTCTCTGTTAGTAATTTATTATTATTTATGAGTTTAGTTTTTTAATAAGTTGAAAAAATTATCAACTCGAATTTTAGCATTCTCTGAAATATCTTTCCAGAAAATATTTACATCTCCAAAATGATAGTTTTTTATTAATTTAAGTAAATAATTTCCTTTTATTCCTTTTGGAACAGATGACCAAACTAGACCGTCATTAATCTCTATTCTTACTGAATTTGGATACATTTTTTCATTGTAGAAAAATAAACCTTTATGATCTTGTATAGTTGCACTTCTTAATTCATTCCAATTAATTGGATTTGTTACATGTTGATTTTTCTTCCAGGAGAAATATGCTGGATGTTTTTCTTTTTTCGGTTTCTTATTCATCCTAAAGGTGTTCCATGACAGGTAACCTTTGATATCATCAGGACTTTTTAATGCTTTAATTGTTTTAAATTCTTTAATATCAACTCTTGTCCCAGGTAAATATGCTGCTACTAACTGATTCTGTAGATCCTTTCCGTCAAAAAATTCTTTCAGTAGAACCTTACAATGATATGCACCTTGACTATGTCCAGCAATTATTATAGGTCTACCATTATTATAATTATTCAGATAATAAATAAACGCTCTTCTGATATCGCTGTATGCAATTTCTCCAGCTCTAATACCACCATTTGACGTGTAAGGTTCGTAAAAAGATCTGTAGTGAACTTGTCTGTACAGTGGACTGTATATTCTACCGGCGTTAGCCCATGCAGAAGCCTGATATTTGATAGCTATATTTTTGACCTTATTATTTTGCTTGATATCATTAATATCAGAGTTCCATGCGTCGTTTTTTTTGCTTGTAAGAAGAGTAGGATATATATAAAAAACATCTACTTTTAAATTCTCCTTTGGAGAGGTATAATAAACATCAATTATTGAATCATTTTTTTCTGGATGAGCAGCCCAGCTCTCTAAATTGCAATAATTAGGACTTAAAGGAGTTTGGGAAACATTAAATTCTTTTGTGGCGTATTTTGTTTTACAAGCAGATAATACTACACAAAAAAATATAATTAAACTAAATCTTTTCATAAATGATTTATTAAAAATAATAGTTCAGCTACTATTTTTTAGAATTTATATATAATTATATTTGTAGTTAACAACTATTATACCGTGATTAAGATAAGGTTTTTACTGATTTTTATATTTGTGTTCAATTTATCATTTACACAATCAATAAGAATTAACGAGGTTTCAGCCTCAAACTCAATTTTTTTGGATGAAGACGGGGATACTCCTGACTGGATTGAATTATATAATTATGGTTCACAAGAAATTTCATTAAATAATTGGAGTTTGACAGATATTTTTGATGATGATAATCCCTGGACATTTCCTGATATTACAATTGACGCAGACGAATATATTCTTATTTGGGCATCAGACAAGGACAGGTCTGGAATTACTTATGCTAGAACATTAATTAATGAAGGTGATTCTTTCAGGTACGAAATTCCAAATGAGAATACAGATTTAAATTGGATGAATACAGATTTTGATGATGATGATTGGAGCATTGGTAACTCTGGCTTTGGTTATTCAGACGGGGATGATAATACATACATAGCTGCGGGAACATTAGCAGTTTATTTAAGAAAATCTTTTACAATTGAGGATGTCAACAAAATAAATAGTTTAGTCTTAGATGTTGATTATGATGACGGATTCGTAGCATATATAAACGGAATTGAAATTGCTAGAGCGAACATAAACGGAACTCCACCATTGTATAATACTACAACACAAATTGATCATGAAGCTCAAATGTATTCTGGTGGTAACCCAGACAGGTTTTTGATTGAAAATTATGAAGATTTATTAGTTGACGGAGAAAATATTTTTAGTATCCAGGTTCATAATATTTCTAACAATTCTTCTGATATGACAATTATTCCATTTCTTTCAGCAATTTATGAAAATGAAACCAGTGAAGGGGTCGCTCCTCCGGATATTCTTGGTCTTCAGAGTCAGTCATTCATGCATACTGACTTTAAATTATCATCGTCAGGTGAATCTGTATATCTACATGATGCATTTGGAAATTTAGTTGATTCTATCACTTTTGGTTCACTTCCTTCAAATATTTCATATGGAGTATCTTTTGAAAACGGAGTTTATGTAGCTTATCAAGAACCAACTCCGGGCGAAGAGAATGAATCTTATGAATATTCTGGTGTTCTGGGTGTTCCAGTTACTTTTTCACATGATGGAGGAAGTATTACAGGTCCTATAAATCTTGAAATTTTTGGAGATGGAACCGAAGATATGATAACTTATACCATCGATTTTACCGAACCAAACGAAAATTCAAATATATATACTGGTCCAATCACCATTGATGAAACAACCATAGTAAGAGCTAAAGCATTTAAGGAGAACTATATATCACTGCACTCAAATTCCAGAAATTACTTTTTCAATATTGACAGTGAGCATCCTGTTATTCATTTAGTTACAGATGAATACAATTTGTTTGATTATAACTATGGAATTTATGCGTACGGGCCTGAGGATTATGGTGGATATCCGTTTTTTGGAGCAAATTTTTGGGAAGATTGGGAAAGACCTGTTCATATTTCTTATTATGTGGATAATATATTAGAATTTAGCGCCAATGCAGGAATAAAAATTGCTGGCGCCTACAGCCGAGGATGGGATCAAAAGTCATTAGCATTATTCGCAAGGGGTCAGTACGGAGTTGGAGAATTTCAATATTCGTTTTTTGACAACCTAGATTATGATTCATTTGAATCATTAGTTCTAAGAAATTCAGGTAATGATTGGATGAGGACTAATATGAGAGATGCTGCAATAACAAGTTTAATGGACGGTTCTCATATAGACTATCAAACCTTTAAAACAGTTTCTTCATACATAAATAAAACATATTGGGGTCTATATAATTTAAGAGAAAAGGTTAGCGAAAATATGATTGCATCTAAACACGATGTTAACGCCAATGATGTAACGATGTTGGAATTAGACGGTCAAGTTGTGGATGGAGATAATACTGAATACCTGCAATTGAGATCCTACATTCAACAAAACGATTTATCAGTTGACGAAAATTATAACCAAGTAATTAATCAAATTGATATTGATAACTTCATGGAATATAATATTGCTCAAATTTATATGGATAACAGAGATTATCCAGGTAACAATATAAAGTACTGGAAAGTTCCAGGGGGAAAATGGAGATGGATTTTATATGATACTGATTTTGGTTTTGCTGGACAATGGTGGTCAGAGTGGGATCTGAACTATTCATATTTTTTTGATACCCTAGACTTTGTTTTATCTGGAAATCAAACAACTTGGGCTAACCCATCATGGGCAACTTTATTTATGAGAAAACTTGTACAAAATATTGGATTTCGTAACAAGTTTATTAATCGCTATGCTGATGAAATGAATACCAGATACCTTCCTGCAAATGTTACTTCACATTTTATTGATATTTATGAGAATATGTATAATGAAATGTCAAATCATATTGAAAGATGGAATGAAAGCGAACCTTGGGTTTCAGAAGAATCAGTTTACCAGTTTGTTGACTATATGAATAATTTTGCTGCAAATAGACAGCCAGAGGCTAAGTATCATATCCTAAATCAATTTGATCTTGATTCATATCATGAAGTGGTTTTATTTAACGAAACTCCTCAACTTGGATATATATATTTAAATAACAATCTTACAATACAAGAGGATGAATGGAGTGGAGATTACTTTAAAGATGTTCCAATCACTTTAAAAGCTATTGCAGAGTCAGGCAGTGAGTTTTCTCATTGGAGTGGTGATGTAAATTCAACAGAATCTGAGATTGAGGTCAATATTACAGAGAATTTTGAAATTCAAGCCCACTTTTTAAATAGTTCAGGATTAAACTTAGTAATTAACGAAATAAATTATAAATCATCTGATAATTTTGATGCCGGTGACTGGGTTGAATTATACAACCCTAATCAGGATGATATTAATATTTCCGGATGGGTATTAAAGGATAGTAATGATTCAAATGAGTTTGTTTTTCCTTCTGGAACAAATATTGACGGAGATGATTATTTAGTTATTGTTAGAAATGCGGATGACTTTACCGAATTCTATCCTGAGATTACGTCATTTGTAGGAGAGTTTGATTTCGGATTATCTTCTTCAGGAGATGCAGTAAGATTATTTGATTCTGACTTAATTTTACAAGATGAAGTTTATTATGGTGCATCATCCCCTTGGCCACCTTTATCAGACGGTGATGGATACACATTAGAATTAGTTGACCCTTCATATGATAATTCGTTGCCGTCAAGCTGGAGTAATATAAATTATCAAGGAAGTCCAGATGCTATTAACTCTGCAACAGCTTCAATCAATGATGAAAATTTATTTTTCACAAGAGTTTACCCTAATCCATTTGTTGA
>Ga0163109_10004183_pt1 | contig 10981 bp, 9 predicted proteins | sample CRUFie1St13metaG_FD_108704 | JGI IMG/M metagenome (GOLD analysis project Ga0163109, IMG submission 108704) | Marine microbial communities from the Costa Rica Dome - CRUD Field 142mm St13 metaG | ecosystem: Environmental > Aquatic > Marine > Oceanic > Photic zone | place: Costa Rica: the Eastern... | reverse complement strand
TACCAAAACTTACTTTAAATGCTTATCAAGATTTATTGCTAATTATTTCCTATCAACAATTGTTGCAGACCATACAGCATCGGCCATTTTTTTATTGTTAACTGAAGCCACACCTTTATATTTCCAAACACGTCCATGTGATCTTACTGCTTCAATATAAAGTTCAAGTCTACAATCGGGTAATACCGGATTTCTAAATCTTGCTTTTTCAACATTCATTAAATAAACAAGTTTATTCTCATATGTTTCTTTATCTAATCCATGAGCTGTCAAAGCAGCGGCAGCTTGGCCAAATGCCTCAACAATTAAGACACCTGGCATTACAGGTTGACCTGGAAAATGACCTTGAACAAAAAAACTATCTTTTTTAACATTGACTATTGCTGTCGCTGAAAAAAGTTTTTTTATATTTATCAATTCATCAATTAACAACATTGGTTCTCTATGTGGTAATAAATTTTCTATATCCTTTTTATTCAAATTACTCATTATTAATTAATTTTAATATTTTTTATTTCTTTATTTGTTAATTCAAGTATTTCATCAGTAATTTCAATTTCTTTTTTACCCATTACAATATTTTTTTTTTGTAATATTAAACTTACAGAATTATTTTTTGCGTATTCCTGTAAAATCGGGGATAACTGTGAAATTAATTTATTAGTAGCACCAATCCTTAATTTGTTAATATTGTCTCTTGCTTTAACTTGTTCTTTTTGAAAATTTATTATTTCTTTTCTGAGGCTAGTAAGTTCTTTTTGAAAATCTTCCTGACTCAATATATTTTTTTGAGCAATAAGTTTTTTTTCTTTATTTTTAAGAATCTCATCATTTTTTTTAAATTTTTCCATATTTTTATTGTATAAATTTTCAAGTTGTTTTTTTATAGATTTACCAGCAATAGATTGTTGCATTATCTTATCAACATTTAGATAAACAATTTTTTGTTCCTCTGCATAAGATAATGTAAAAAATACTATAGATAAATTGATAATTAAAAATTTTTTTAGCATTAAAAGGTCGTACCAATATTAAATTGAAAACCTTCATATTCATCAGTAGATCTCTTTTGAATAGCATGAGAAAAAGTTAAAGAGAGAGGGCCTACTGGTGTCCACCATTCTACTCCAGCTCCAGTTGAAACTCTTAAATAATTAGAATCATCAAAATTTGAAGATCTATAATCAGCGCCCCAGACATTACCCATATCTAAAAAATAGTTAAATTCAAAATTTTGTAATGTAGGAGCAATCATTGGTAAATTAGTTGTTAAACTTAAAGCAGCAGCATAATTTCCTCCTACGTGGTCATCTCCTTGGTCAACTGGTCCTATTCTACCTGGTTTAAAGCCCCTTAATCTCTTTCTAGGTATACCAAGTCTCTCAGAAATTCTTACATCATCAGATAGACCAACAGCATTCTTCAAAAATAATCCTACACTAGTTGTAACATCAGAAAAGGTTAAATATTGATCTAAAATATATCCAGTAGTTACTGTGTTGCTATCAGAATACACGGGTAAAGTTTGAGTAAATTTACTTCTAAAACCATCTGTTGTTTGGAACTTTTGATTTCTAACATCATAATCGAAAGCATAGCCAGCTGTAGATGTAAAATAACTACCTTCTTGTTTTTTTATGGAAGAACTTGCCAAAGAATTTGTTTCTAACTTTTCAGCAACAGTTTTAAAAAATGGATTAAAAAATAAATTATCATACTGTTCAAATTTACTACCAAAACTAAATCCAACTTCACTTGAGTCATATCCACTATCAGCCATCTTATCAGTATTTATAGCGAAAAAACTTGTTGATAAAGACTTTTCAGTATAATTGAAATTTGGATTATTGACTGTAAATTCACCTTTTACTTTTTCCTCACTCAAAGACAGAGAACTTACTAAACCAATTCCTCTTCCCATGAAATTTTTTTCAGAAACAGAAAATCCTACGCTTCCACCATCATTACCTACGCCCGCTGATGCCAAAATTTCCCCTGTTGGTTTTTCTTCAACAGTAATTTTTATGTCTTTTTGTTGTGGATTTTCACCAGGTAAAATCTCATCTTTTACATCTGCAAAAATTCTTAAGGCTTTTAAATTATTAATAGACTTAGCGTGTAATAATTTATTGAAAGGATCACCTTCATCAACTTCAAGTTGATTCCTAATTACTCTTTCCTCAGTAACATTATTTCCAAAAATGTCGATTTTGTTTACAAAAAATTTATCACTTTCAACGACTGAAAAGATAAGATCTAATTTATTTTCCCCGATTTCATTTATCTCAATTGTAGCATCTATAAAATCATAAAGTCTAGCAACTGAAATTTTATCTATTTCTTTTATAACTTTGTTTATCCTGATTAATGAGTATTTTTCATTTTTAAGTTTATCAATTGTTTTTTTCACATCCTTAAAATCATTCACGTCGTAATCTATTGGCACATCAAGTTTTACATTTTGTATTAAATACTCTTTACCTGAATTTATATTATAAATTAATTCAAAAGAATTTTCATTAAAAACTGCAGAGGAACTTTCAATATCAACATTATAATAACCTTTGTTTAAATAAAAATTTTTTAATAATCTTTTATCAAGTTCAATTCTATTAATATCTAAATATTTTTTATTACTTATAAATTTCCAAAATTTGTTTTCTTCACTAACTATTACACTTCTAAGTTTTCTATCTTTAAAAGCTTTGTCACCAGTAAATTTTATGTTTTTTATTAAAGCTTTTTCACCTGTGTCAATTGTATATATAAGGTCTAAAGTATCGTTATTATTTTCCTTAATACTAACTGCTACTTTTGCAAAATAATATCCCGATCTATTTAACGAATTTTTAATATTTATAAGATCTTGCTCTGCAACAAATTCATCGAATGGACTTTTATCTTTTAATTTAAGTTGTTTTAAAATTCGTTCTGTATTTTCCTTAGATTTTATTCCATCTATAACAACTGTTTGTATAATTTTTCTCTCAGTGACGTTGATAATTAAAACATTATTTTCAATACGTAATTTTATATCAGAAAAAAAATTTGTATTATATAAATCCATTAAAATTTGATTAACTTCTGTCTCTGAATAATTCTTGCCAAGTTTAATATTACCAAAAGCTATAACACTTTCTTTGCTAACACGAATATTATTTTCTAATTTAATATTATTTATTATCTCAGCATTTACCGGAATAAAAAATATACAAATTATTAGCAATTGAAATATGATTTTTTTCATTTGATTTTAGATATTACACTTAAAGATTTGGTTTTCAATCTTACAAACTCATTTAATTTTTCAATTTGTCTCAAATTATTAACCTTTTTTTGCCTGTATTTTGCGAATATTTTATTATTAATTATTTTTTTTAACTTAATATTTATATCTTCATAACTAATCTTATTTTTAAGAAATAAGTTTACCAGCTCATCATTTGCAGAGACTAATAATGTCTCGAACAAAGTATTTTTTTTGGGGATTAATTTTAATATTTTCATTGATGGATATTTTTTCAAATCGACTCTATTTAAATTCAGATTATTTAATAAATTTATGTTAATTTTTTTTGATTTGATACTGCTTTTGTTATTATATATTGAGTTCAATATTGGTATTTTCATGTCAGTGTCATGCGCTACTATTTTAATCAGACCATTTTTAAATTTTACAATCGCATGAATGTATGATTTGGGGTGGATATATATATCAAATTTTTTCAAATCTAGATTAAAAATTTTTTTTGCCTCTATCACCTCAAAAACTTTATTCATTAATGTTGCGGAGTCAGTAGAAATTTTTTTTCCCATATTCCAGTTTGGATGATCCGTTGCTAGCTTAGGTGTTTTTTCAATTTTGTTGTTATTATCATAAAAGAAAGGTCCTCCAGATGCCGTGATAATAATTTGATCTATTTCTTTCGGGCTTACATCTTTAATAACTGACCAAATTGAAAAATGTTCAGAGTCAACAGGTATAAATTTTGTCTTATATCGATCAATTTGTTTTTTAATTAGACTCCACCCACAAATTATAGATTCTTTGTTGGCAATGGCGATTGTATTAGTTTTTTTTATTATTTTTATAGTGGGTTTTAAACCATCAAATCCTGATATTGAACTCATGGTGTAATCTAGTTTTGAAGGAATTATTTTATCAATTATATTTAAATCATTGTAAATAAATATATTCTTGAATTTTTTTTTTAAGATTAAGTAACTTCTTTTATTTGCAATTATTACATTTTTTACTTTAAATTCTCTTATTTGTTTTGATAGCAAATTATGATTTTTATTCGCTGTAAGTAGTATTACTTTGAAATTTTTTTTATTTTTTCTTATAATATCTAAAGTTTGTCTACCTATTGAGCCTGTAGAACCTAAGATAGCAATTTTTTTTTTCATTTAAAAATTTATTTTTATTATTTTAAAAATTATGTATGCAGCCGGAAATGCAAAAATCATTCCATCTATTCTATCTAATAGACCACCATGACCAGGAAGGATTTTTCCAGTATCTTTTATTTTGGACAATCTTTTAAAGTAAGAAATAGTGATATCTCCTAATTGACTAATAGTTGAAATTAATAATATAAATATAAAGTCATTAGAATTAATTTCATCTCCGTAATTCAAATTCATAAACAAATAATAAAGTATAATTGACATTAAATATCCACCAATTACTCCTGAATATGTTTTTTTTGGGCTAATTTTAGTTAACTTAGGTCCTTTAAAAATTTTTCCAAAAATATATCCTCCTATATCAGTAGATATACAGACTATTAAAATATACAAAAAAAATTTCAAACTATCGCTGTCATTTGCCCTAATTATGTATGCAGAGTAAAAAGACAACATTAGAAATAGAAATCCTGGTAAATAATATAGTTTTTTATTACTCATTTTATGCCATTCATATGATGTTACTAAAAAACAAATTAAGATGAAAAAGATAAACAAAAAACTTCCCTTAATTATAAAAAAAAGAGATATGGGTATTATAATTAATGAGCTTAATATTCTTTTTAATAATTCACTATCGATCATATTTTTCCAAAATTCCGTTTTGTTTTTTTGAATTTATTTAAAATATTATTGTAATCTTTTTCATTAAAATCAGGCCAAAGTTTTTTCTCAAAAAAAATTTCTGAATAAGCTAATTGCCATAATAAAAAATTACTTAAACGTTTTCTATCACCTGTTCTAATTAAAATATCTGGATCTGGTATGTTTTTTGTATAAAGATTTCTTGAAATATTGCTCTCGTTTATTTGTAATTTTTTTTTTTTTAAATTATTGATAGCATAAATAATTTCACTTTTAGATCCATAATTCAAAGCTAAATTGATTTGTAATTTTTTGTTATTTGAGGTAAGTTTTTCTGAATAATTTAGAAGATTGTTTAATTTTTTATTAAATTTTTTTTTTCCAAGCACTACAAACTTAATTTTTTGGTTGTGTAATTCTTTTATTTTATTTGATAGAAAATTGTCTAATAAAGAAAATAAATAATTAATTTCATTTTTAGGCCTTTTCCAATTCTCTGTAGAAAAAGCATATAATGTTAAGAATGTAATTTTCTTTTTTAAAGTTTCTTTAATAATTTTTTCTACAGACTTTAAACCCTGTTTGTGACCGAAATTTCTAGATTTTCTTTTTTTTATACCCCAACGACCATTACCATCCATGATAATGGCAACATGTTTAATCGGGTTCATATAGTCATTATTTCTTTTTCTTTAGATGATACTTTGTCATCAATTAATTTTATGTACTTGTCTGTTATAACTTGAATTTCTTTTTCATTTTTTTTTTCTTCATCTTCAGAAATTTCTTTTTTTTTCAGTAAGTTTTTTAAATTGTCATTTCCTTCTCTCCTTATATTTCTTATTGAAACCTTGCATTTTTCACCCATAGATTTAACGATTTTTTTCATTTCATTTCTTCTTTCCTCACTTAAATCTGGTATCGGCAGTCTAATTAGTTGTCCGTCGATTTGAGGATTTAAACCCAGCTCTGATTTTTTAATAGAAGAGTCTATTAAATTTACATTATTTAAATCCCATACTTGAATATTTATCATTCTTGGCTCAGGAGTTGTAATCGTACCCAATTGATTAATTGGCATTTTTTGACCATACACGTCAACCTTAACTAAATCTAACATGCTCGCATTTGCTCTACCTGTTCTCAATGAACTTAACTCTTTGTCAAAAATTTCGATAGTTTTGTTCATTTTTTGATTATAGCTTTGTGTATTAAACATTTATTCTCCAATCTTAACCCTGTAAAATTCTTTTATTTCAATACTGCCTAAATTCAATTCTTTTAAAATATCCTTCACTTTTTTTTTTGGCTCCATCACCCACTGTTGATTTAATAAAGAGTTATCCTCTTTAAATTTATTGATCTTACCTAAGCTAATTTTTTTAACAATATCTTCTGGTTTTCCCAAATTTTTTAATTCTTTTGAAATTAATTCTTCTTCTTTTTTTAAAATTACAGGATCTATGTCATCTGTGTTAATTGCTAGTGGATTTAAGGCAGCAATATGCATACTTAGTTGTTTACCAAAAGTTTTTAATTTTTCGGAGTTATCAGATGTTTTTAATGATACTAGTACACCAAGTTTAGAAAGGTTATCTTTAACTGTTGTATGATGATATTTAAAAACTTTAAACTCTTTGCAGTTAAAACTTCTCGATCTTCCAATTGTAATTTTTTCACCGATTTTAGAGATTAAAGTTAATAAATTTTCATCTACAGTCTTACCATTTTTCATTTTTGATAATAGTAAACTTTCTCTGTTTGACCCAATCTTATTATTAATCTCGCTTAATTCTTTAACAAAAACAATAAAATCCTCATTTTTTGCTACAAAATCTGTTTCACAATTTATTTCTAGAATAGATGACATTTGACTGTCTTCTGTTATAGCTATTAAACCCTCATTTGCTGATCTTGACATTTTTTTTGAAGCTTTTGATATACCTTTAACTCTAAGTATTTCTATAGCTTTATCTATATTACCGTTAGACTCATCCAAAGCAGAACTACAATCCTTAAAACCAGCGCCACTTAAAGATCTTAATTTCTTAACTTTTTCGATATCAGCCATTTTTAAAAAATTAATTTAATTTTTTTTTTGGAGAAGAATTTTCTTGTTTATTGGGATTTTCTATTATTTTTTTTTCTTCAACTTTTGGGGCTTCTTTTTTGGCATTTTCTATTGTCTCTTTTATTAAATTACAATATAGATCAATAGATCTTCGAGCGTCGTCATTTCCAGGTATTGGAAAATCAATACCTTCAGGATTTGAATTTGTGTCTAAAATTGCGATAATTGGTATATTTAACTTGATAGATTCTTTAATCGCTAAAGATTCATAATTTGTATCAATAATAAAAACTAAGTCTGGTATTTTTTTCATCTCTGAAATTCCACCAAGAGATCTTTGTAGTTTATCTCTTTGGATACCCATTTTTAAAAGTTCTTTTTTTGTGAAACCTCTATTTTCTGATTTTAGATCTATCTCAATCTTGTTAAGTTTTTTAATTGAGTTCGAAATTGTGCCCCAATTTGTTAACATTCCACCTAGCCATCTGTAATTTACAAAATATTGACCTGTAGATTTTGCTAATTCAGCAATTGACTCGGATGCTTGTTTTTTTGTTGAGATAAATAAAATTTTACCATTATTAGAGATTGTCTCATAAATTTTTTCTAAAGCTTTATTTGTTAGTTCTAATGTTTGTGTAAGATCAATTATATGGACGGAGTCTCTTTTACCAAAAATATACTTTTTCATTTTTGGATTCCATCTTAAAGTTTTATGACCTAAGTGAACACCAGCTTCTAATAATTGCTCTATTGTTAAATTTGGTATCTTCATAATTTTCCCGGTTATTCCGCCACAGTTATTTGTATTTAAGCACCGGAGGTTTTAAACCACAAACTGTGTGAGTTTTTTTATTTGTGGCTTTTATTAATTTTATTAATCAAACGCAAGCAATTTATTAAAAAATTGTAGCTGAAATTCCTTGATTTTTAATAGAATTTAAAATGTTTTTATCAACAAATCGTTTTTTCTTTAATTTGAGTGTGTATTTTTTGTCATTATCTAATATTTCAAACTCAACTTCTGCATTACCTTCGTTTATTAAAATTTTCGATAATAAGTTAAATTCCTCAAAATTTGATATTTTAATCTTTAAACTATTTATAGGTTTATTGATAATTTCATCTAAAGGTATAATCTTTTTTACATTTATTCTCATTTTCTGTTCACTGTCATTAAAATTTTTAGAAATAGTTATTATCACTGACTTACCTTCTTTTATGTTATTTCTATTTAATTCAAAAACATCGGAAAAAACAAATAATTCAAATATACCTCCTAAATCAGAAAATTTTATAATTGCATAAGATGTTCCTTTCTGCGTTTTTTTTTCTTGAATTTTTAATATTGTCGACGCCACCATACTTTCTGATTGATTTTGGTTAGTTATGAATTCGGAATATTTTGTTATATTGTATTCATTAAAAACATTTGTATACTGATTTAGTGGATGATCAGATAGATAAAAACCTATCGTCTCAAATTCCTTAGACATTTTTTCTTGAAAACTCCACTCAGATTTTTCCTCTATAATTGTCTCGTTATTTTCATTTTTAGAAAATAAATCAATTTGGTTTTGAGATTTATTTTCAAATATATTTTTAGATTTTTGAATTAAATTTGGGATCGAGTCATAAAAGGATCTTCTATTATTTATAATGCTATCAAATGCACCTGCTTTAGTGAGACCTTCTAGTTGTAGTTTATTAATATCTTTAGGATTTACTCTATTTATGAAATCTGAAACAGATTTGAAAATTCCGTTTTTATTTCTCTCTTTTATTATATTTGATACAGCTTCATAGCCTACATTTTTTATGGCTCCTAGCGCATAGTAAAAGTTATTATCTTTTGAATTAAAATCAGTTAAACATTTGTTTATATCTGGGCGTATAATTTTGATTTTTAACCTTTTTATTTCTTCACAAAACTCACCAAGTTTTTTTTGGTTAGATAATTCCATAGACATAGAAGCAGCAAAAAATTCTTCTGGAAAATATGTTTTTAAATAAGCTGTTTGATAAGCAATAATTGCATAAGCTGCTGCATGACTTTTATTAAAACCATATTCAGCGAAAGGTTCAATCTTTAAAAAAATACCTGCTGCTATATCTTTGCTTATGCCATTTTTAAAAGCTCCTTCTACAAATCTAGTTTTTTGTCTTTCTAGTTCTGCTCTTTTTTTTTTACCCATAGCTCTTCTTAGTAAATCTGCCTCTCCAGGTGAAAAACCAGATAAAATTTGTGCTATTTGCATTACTTGTTCCTGATAAATTATGACACCATATGTTGGTTTTAATATTTTCTCTAATTTTGGGTGCAGGTAATCAGGTTCCCGCTTTCCATGTTTACAATCATTGTATATTGAAATATTACTCATTGGCCCAGGTCTATATAGTGCAACCAATGCTATTATATCTTCTAACTGATTTGGTTTCATTTGGGTTAATGCCTCTCGCATACCAGAACTTTCTAATTGAAATAATCCTACTGTTTTACCAGTAGACAAAAGATCATAAACTTTTTGGTCATTATATTTTATATTTTTAATGTCAAATTCTTTTAATTTATCTTTAACTAAATTTTGTGTTTTATTTATTACAGTTAAAGTTTTTAATCCTAAAAAATCGAATTTGATGAGACCAGCGTTTTCAGCAGAGTACATATCGAATTGGGTAGATGGTAATAGAAGTTTTGAGGAAGGATCTTTATAAAGAGGCACCGTTTCAGAAAGTTTTTTATCGGCAATAACAACCCCGGCTGCATGAGTAGCAAAATTTCTGTTTAGACCTTCTAGTTTTAAGGACAAGTCAATTAATCTCTCTACTCTTTTATCCTCTTTTATCAATTTTTGAAGTTTAGGCTCAGAATTAATACATTGATTTAAATTCATTGGTCTTGAAGGATCAAATGGTATCATTTTGCAGATACTGTCCACGAAACCATATGGTAAACCCATAACCCTTCCAACATCTCTAATAACCATTCGTGCTTTAAGTTTTCCGAAAGTAATTATATGTGCTACTGAATCTGGATATTTTTTTTTTAAGTATTCAAATACTAAATCTCTTTTTTCTTCACAAAAATCAATATCAAAATCAGGCATGGATATTCTATCAGGATTAAGAAATCTTTCGAAAATCAAATCGAATTTCAAAGGGTCTACATCAGTAATAGATAAACACCACGCAACTAATGAACCAGCGCCTGAACCTCTACCTGGTCCAACAGGTATATTATTATTTTTTGCCCATTTTATGTAGTCCGAAACAATTAAAAAATAGCTAGCATAATTCATTTTACATATAATTTTAATTTCGTGACTAAGTCTTTTTTTGTATTCATTAATTTTGTCATCATTTTTTTTTTCAAAATCCAATTTAAGCCTAAATTTTAAACCCTCTTCAGCTTCTTTTTTAAGAATATCATCTGGTGAAAGATTTTTTTTTGAACTAATGTTTGGTAATAATGGTTTTGAACTTGAGGGTCTATAACTACATCTTAGATGTAAATTAAAATTGTTTTCTAAAGCCTCAGGTAAATCAGAAAACAATTCTATCATTTCACTATTGTTTTTAAAATAATGATTATTTGAAAGTTTTTTACGATTTTTGTCATTAACGTAATTTTTTGATCCTATACACATTAGTGCATCGTGGGCATCATAAAAAGTTTTGTCTAAATAATAAACCTCATGTGAAGCTATGATTGGTATATTTAATTCTTTAGACATTTTTAAGTTATAAACCTCTAAATTTTTTTCATTTATATCTCCATGTCTTTGGATTTCTAAATAAAAATTTTCTTTGAATAATTTTTTTAAAAAAATATAAATTTCCTTTAATTCATCTAAT
>Ga0163109_10004182_pt1 | contig 10981 bp, 5 predicted proteins | sample CRUFie1St13metaG_FD_108704 | JGI IMG/M metagenome (GOLD analysis project Ga0163109, IMG submission 108704) | Marine microbial communities from the Costa Rica Dome - CRUD Field 142mm St13 metaG | ecosystem: Environmental > Aquatic > Marine > Oceanic > Photic zone | place: Costa Rica: the Eastern... | reverse complement strand
CTCCCGTCTGTTCCATCATCGAGTACATCTCCGCCGCCCCCGTTTGATCCAAGGAGCACGCGAAGAGGTCGCAGCTGTTGCCGCTAATCACGAGCCGGCTACCCAACTCAGAGAAGTGCAGCGCCGACTTCGTGAAACGCTGTATTGCGCCCCCGGCATTCTTCTCAAAGTCGTGATGGGTCCTGTAGTGGCACGACAGGTCTGTGTCCACGATCTTCCCCGGACCGTGGGTGCACGCCCCTCCCGCAAAGAGGCAAACCTTGCAGCCTCCCTTGGGCATGCAGACCTCTGCGAGGGCGACCGCGACCGCCATGGCCGCCCCGGTGCACCGCAGCGGCCGGTGGCCCCGCCTCTTCTCCTGCCCGTCCGTCACGATGTCGTCCACGATCTGGGCGAGGTTGAACTCGCAGTCCGAGACCCGCGGGAAGAACCTGTCAGCGGGGCTGGGGCCGGAAAGGGCAGGATTGGCCATCCCATTGTGGGCCGCCCCGTTTGCCTCCCTCTGCAGCTGCTTCACCCCCAAGTCCAGCATCCTCGTAACGTCGTCCTTCGTGTGCGCCTTTTCGCCCCTCAGCAGGTAGTGCCTCTTGCAGAGCTCGAAGCCGAGCTCGTACACCTGGACCATCTCGCCGTAGGTGACCAGTCCCACCCTGGCGTACTGCGGCAGCAGCTCCAGAGAGTGCTGCAACGCCACGACGGCGGCCCTCAGGTCGGCCTCCTCCAACACGGTGTCCACCACGAACAAGAAGGTCGGCACCACGCTCGTCCTCTGTGGAATCTGATACTCCAAAACCTCGTTCCCAGGGAAGAGCTCCGCTGGAAGGCAGCTCTCAGACATCCCTCCATAGTGCTGCGGAAAGTTATTGCTGTGGTGACAGAAGTTGCACAACCAGGTCTTTCGGTCGAAGTTCACCCGGCAGTGCGGGTTCACGATGGCCTCGCACTGAGTGCAGCACAGCGGCTCGTAGGGCGCGCACGCAACCTCAGACGAGGCGTGCGAGAGCGGCGTGTACATGGCTCCAAAAGGCGCAGTGATCCGAGACGCGGCTATGCGGCTGGTCGGCCAAACGTTCCACGAGAACCGGACTCCGGTCCTCCGCTCCTCCTCCTCGAAGCCGGAGCCTGATCCCGAAGACATGGCCATGCCGCCTCCTTTCTCCCACCCACCCCCCCGAAAGGCTCTTCTCACTCCTGAAGTCCCCCTGTCTCTGTCCCTCTCTCTCTCTCTCTCTGGGCTCTATGCGCTCCCGGGGCTTCACACCAGGTTCTTCGCCATAGCGCTCGCTAAGGTCGGGCGGTACCCTCCCTTCCGATTGATTGACCGATTGGCTTTCGAGGTCTCAGGTCTCCCACGGACCAGCCCAGCGCCCTCCCACACCCACTCGACCCCTTCTCGCCTTGCTTTTCGGCCTTGATTCGCAAGCAACACCAAAGATGGAGCAAGCTTTGGATTCGTATTTTCGAATTTCACATTTCAATTTCACGGGGGCGTGCATTTTTTAGGTTCGGAAATGTTTCGGAATCCGAGGCCTCGAAATCCCACCTTTACATGCGAATTCTACTCCGGAAATCTTGCCCCAATTCGAGAAGCGCGGGGCGGCGGCGGCTCCCCAAACCAGGCGGGCACGGGGTTCACTGAGGGCGGCCAGAACTTTGAAGGCAAGAGTCGCGCACGGACGCACAAACGTAGAACCAAACAAAGGACTTAGAAAAAGAAAAAAGGGAAATCATGGCACTGTCTCAGAAGGAAGCCGATATTCAGATGATGCTCGCTGCGTCTTGCCACCTCGGCACGAAGAACTGCGACTACCAGATGCAGCGGTACGTGTACAGGAGGAGGAACGACGGTCTGTATGTTTTCAACTTGGGGAAGACCTGGGAGAAGCTTCAGATGGCCGCGAGGGTGATTTGCGCGATCGAGAACCCTCAGGACATTGCTGTGTTGTCCGCTAGGCCTTACGGACAGCGCGCTGTTCTTAAGTTCGCCCAGTACACCGGCAGCAAGACCCTCCCTGGAAGGCACACCCCAGGAACCTTCACCAACCAGATCACCGATAAGTACGAGGAGCCAAGGCTTTTGATCATTACCGATCCAAGGACCGACATCCAGCCCTCCAGGGAGGCTGCGTACTGCAACTTGCCCACCATCGCTTTCTGCGACACCGACTCTCCCTTGAAGAACGTCGACATTGCTATTCCTGCGAACAACAAGGGAAAGCACTCCATCGGAGTCTTGTACTACATCCTGTGCAGGATGGTGTTGCAGATGAGAGGCACCGTGACTGCCCAGAACCCTTGGGACGTCATGGTCGACCTCTTCTTCTACAGGGAGCCTGAGGAGACCAAGGAGCCAGAGCAGGAGGAGCAGGCCGCGCCAGCCGCCGAGTTCCCTGCCGCCGAGATGGGTTTCGCTGCCGGAGTGGACCCTAGCCTCATGGGAGCCGCCCCTGCCGCCCCAGCTGCCTTCGGATACGACGCCACGGGGGGCATGCCAGGCTTTGAGGCCGCCGCCGCGCCACCCATGCAGGTGCCAGGAGGGTTCCAGCAGATGGACTCCTCTGGATTCGGAGCTCAGTACTAGGAAGCGCGTTTTGCTTGGACACGGCATGACGTGAGACGACACGACACGAAACATTTCAGACTGAAACGGGTCCCGCGCTGCGGCACTTGGGATCCTAGGAGGAGCATTTTGCCACCAACCCGTTAACACTTCGAAAAATCAAAAAAAAAGAGACAACTTTTTATGCCAACACCTCAGCGCGCATCGCGTTTGTAACACGAAGTCGCCGAGAAGAGCACAACCTCCCAGCCCCCACGTCTTCCGCGGAGACGACACACACACACACACAAAAAAAAAAGGAAAGTTTTTTTCTACTTCACAATGAGGTTAAGGATCTTGTTGGGCACAAAGATGACCTTGAAGATCTCCTTACCGGAGACCTGCTTCTCCACGTTCTGCAGCGCGAGCGCCTGCTCCACGGCCTCCTCCTGCGTTGCCCCCGTCGCCACCTCGCACTTACCCCGCATCTTGCCGTTCACCTGGACCGGCATGGTGTACGTGTCGCTGACCAGGACGGACTCATCGTGCTCGGGCCACGCCTCGTGGGCGAGGGAGCCCGTGTGGCCGCACCTCTGCCACAGCTCCTCCGCCAAATGAGGGGCGTACGCCGAGAGCATTAAGATGAGGGGCTCGCACGCGTCCCTCGGCCTGTTGTCCCACTTGGAGGCCTCGTTCATGAACTCCATCATGGCGGAGATGGCGGTGTTGAAGCGCATCTCCTCCGTGTCGCACGTGACCTTCTTGACGCAGGCGGAGGTGCACCTGAGCTGCTCCTTGGTGGGCGGATCGTCGCAGCACCCGTGCTCCAAAAAGCGATACACCCTTCCCAGGAATCTGTACACTCCCTCAACGCTTCTGGTGCTCCACACCTTCGTGTCCGTCAGCGGGCCCATGAACATCTCGTACAGGCGCAGGGAGTCCGCGCCGTACGCCGCGACGATCTCGTCGGGGTTGATCACGTTCCCCCTGCTCTTGCTCATCTTGTGGGCCCTCGCTTGAACCATGACCGACTCGTCGTCCTTCATAACGTATCCCTTGCCCTTCTTTGTAACATCCGACGCGTCGATGGCCACAGCCTCAAGAGACGACAGGTCCTTCTGGCCCTCGATGCTGACGTGGCGCCCCGTCTCTGGATCCTTGTACGCCGTGTACTCAACCTCCCCCAAAATCATTCCCTGAGAGACGAGCTTGCCAAAAGGCTCCTTCGTTGTGACCACCCCGACATCGTACAGGACCTTGTGCCAGAACCTGGCATAGAGGAGGTGGAGGACGGCGTGCTCCGCGCCGCCCACGTAAAGGTCCACGGGCATCCAGTACTTCTCCTTCTCCGGGTCGATGAGCGCTTCCTGGTTCTTCGGGTCCAAGAATCGGAGGTAGTACCAGCAGGATCCCGCCCACTGGGGCATCGTGTTTGTCTCCCTGACGTAATCCTTGCCATCCTTGGAGAACTCGACCCAGTCTTTGACCGCCGCGAGGGGGGATTCCCCCGTTCCCGTCGGCTCGTACGACTCCACGTCCGGCAGGGTCAGCGGGAGGTCCTCCGGCGAGAGCGGGATGGGAACATCCGGGTTCTCCCTGTCGTAGACGATGGGGAAGGGCTCCCCCCAGTACCGCTGCCTCGCGAAGAGCCAGTCCCTGAGCTTGTAGTTGATCTGCCTCCTGCCCCGGCCCTGGGACTCCAGCCACCCCACCACGGCCTCCTTAGCCTCTGAGGTCGGCAGGCCGTCCAGCACGAGCCCGCCCTCCGCTGCCGCCGAATTCTTGGCCACGCCCTCGCCGGTGAAGGCCCCCTCCCCATCGAAGTCTCCCCCACTCGGCTGCACCACCCACTCAACAGGGAGGTTGTTCTCAAGTGCAAACTCAAAGTCACGCTGGTCATGGGCGGGAACGGCCATCACTGCCCCTGTGCCGTAAGACCCGAGAACATAGTCCGCAACCCAGACCGGGATTCTGCGGCCGCTGACCGGGTTGATTGCGTAGGCGCCTGTGAAGACCCCGCTCTTGGTCTTCTGCAGCTCAGTCCTCTCCAGGTCAGACTTCTTGCTGGCCTCCTTCACGTAGGCCTCCACCTGTTCCTTCTGAGCGCTCGTGGTGATCTCGGCGACAAGCGCGTTCTCGGGCGCGAGGCAGCAGTAGGTGGCGCCGAAGAGAGTGTCAGGCCTGGTGGTGAAGACCTCCAGGGCCGCGCCATGGCCGCCGTCACCACCGCCCAGTGCATCGCTCTCCACCCTGAACTCGATCGCCGCGCCCTCGGACTTGCCGATCCAGTTTCTCTGCATCTCCTTGATGGAGTCGGACCAGTCCAGATCTTCCAGATCTTCCAACAGCCTCTCCGCATAGTGCGTGATTCGCAGCATCCACTGCTTCATTGGGACGCGGACCACGGGATGGGAGCCGCGCTCGCTCAGGCCGTCAATCACCTCCTCGTTGGCAAGGACTGTGCCGAGGGCAGGGCACCAGTTCACGGGGACCTCGGCCTGGTACGCAAGTCCCTTCTCGAAGAGCTTGAGGAAGATCCACTGGGTCCACTTGTAGTAATCCGGATCTGTTGTGCTGACCTCCCTCGACCAGTCGAAGGAGAAGCCGAGCGACTTGAGCTGCTCCCTAAACCGGCCCACATTCGCTGCGGTCGTGTCCCTCGGGTGGGTCCCCGTGTTTATCGCGTACTGCTCCGCGGGAAGTCCAAAGGCATCCCAACCCATGGGATGCATCACCTTTGTTTTTTAGCAAAGGCGGAACGAGAGGGAGGGAGGGAGGGGAGGGGCATGGGGGAGAGACCGTCAGCGAGCTGAGCGGATCGGAGCGCGCGAGGGAGAAGAATGGGAGAGGGAGGGGGGGGGGAAAAAGGGTCCATTCCTGCCACCCAGCGTCTCTCACCTGTTGTCCAAGCATTCTCTTGTAACGCGCCGTGATGTCAGTTGCGGTGTACCCCTCTGGGTGTCCTACGTGGAGCCCCGACCCGCTCGGGTAAGGAAACATGTCCAGAACGTAAAACTTTTCTTTGCCGCTCAAGTGGGCGTCTTCAGAGACCGCGAAAGTACACTTCTCTTCCCAGTGCTGCTGCCACTTTTTCTCAATCTCTGAAAAGGGATAAAGAACTCTGGAGCTTGACGGAGCTGGAGTCTCCGACTCTGGAGTTGTGGTCGAGATCGCACGGAGCTTGCCGACAGAAGCCGCGGGACTGACGATCCCGATGCGCGACGGGGACAGCCTCCAGGCGAGCCCAGGGCTGCATGACTGGGCAACAAAAACAGGGTGTGCGGCTTTGGTGTGCGAGTTCGCCCGGTTCTTCGCACGACGGAGGGACGAGGTGAAGGTCTTGAGGTTCTTCTTGACGCCACCGACGGCGGCCATGTTGGCTTGGGTCATCCCACCCACCGGCACCATCGCCATGCAGCCGAGCAGCCCCAGCGCCGCTTATCCGGTTTCAGAGCCACGAGTGCGTCCTCCTTTTTTTACGACCAACATTTCCAATTGGAAAGGTCTGAAAAAAAAGCAGCCACCTTGGGCATCAAGGTCTCTTCCCAAGGGAGGAGACGACGAGAGCGAGAGCGTGTCGAGGACCTCGGGGTCGGGGGGAGAAGGGGTGGAGCGGGGTCGCCGGCCGCGAGACCATGGAGCTCGTGGACTTCGAGTGGCGCTTCGGAGGTGAGTCAAACCACGAAACAGAATTCAAACACCAGGGGCCAGGCCAGGCCAGGTCAGGGGCGCCAGCTTTGTCTGAACAAGGCGGGAAGGCCCGAGGCGGGGGTGGTAGAGAGCGGGTTCCTTCATGGCGAGCCTAAACACACGCTGACGTCCGTCGCGTCTCGCTTGTCCTCGACAAATTGGCATCATTATCATCATCATCCTACCTAAAAGTGACCGCCTCCACGAGCGAGGTCCAGCAGGTGGGAAGGACTTTTGTGCACCTGAAACTGGTTCTCGAGGACCCGACGGTCGGGGACCGGGACGTTCGGACGATAGGTGAGCCCTTGAACTGGTCGGCCATGGCGCCGCACCCTTTCTCCCCCCACCCACCCTCTACTCTACCTGAAAGCGATGCCGCTGACTGTTTACCACACCCAGAGCTCTCCGTGGAGAAGTTCTACCAGCTCCTGTCCCAGCTGGAGCAAGCCCAGGGCCAGCTCGAGGACGTCTTGCTGTGACGACGATAACGACGACGGCGACGCCTGGCCCCCGAGTGTAGTAACAACAAACAAACAAACAACAAACAAAATAGAGAAAGCAGCACAGCCACTGAATGTAATTTACTCGTTGTTCTTTCACACACATGCGCGCGCGCTTGCGTGGTTAGGGGTCACAGGAAGCCACCCCAGTACCTGAGGAAGGGAAACACGGAGAAAAGGACCCGCAGCGCGAGAGGAGCCTGTCTCCTCCGCCCATCCCCGGCCCCTGTCCCAGACGGGCCGCCCCAAACTCCTGCTCCCCTGACAGGCCTGGCGGCCCTCGCCACCGCCCTCTCGCCCGCCCGCCCCCTGGCCGAGCCGCCGATGGAGCCCCCTTCGCCGCGGCGGTCGCCCGCGGACGCCCCACGGCCGCCCCAGCTCCCCGCAGACTCTTGCTGCTGGCGCGCATCAAACCCAGGACCTGCCGCTGCGTTTGGCCTGCCGCCCCAGGCCCTTTGCAGCCTCCTCCTCACAATGTCGGCCAGCTGGTGGGCGGAGCCACGAACGGGGGGGACGAGGGCGACCGCCGCGAGCGAGAGCGGCGCCCAGACCACCAAGTGGTCCGGGTCCAGAAGCCAAGGCGCCCCGAACACGCCAAAGATAAGTATCGCGTTCACCAGCACCTGCAGGGCAATAAAAGGGAAACGAACGGAGGCGCCGTTAGTTTGTCGGTATCCTACGGAGGCCGGGCGAGCCCTCTGCGAGGCTTTGTCTATTTTTTCGCGCCCAGCGGGAGTTGAACCGCTGACCTCACGGTGACTCTCTCTCTCTCTCTCTCACTCTCTCTCTGCGGTCGCTCACGCTCTGCGGTCGGTGCTCCGCTGTGTCGGCGCGCGCCTTCTCTCTTTTCCCCCCTTTCTCTTCCCCCCCCAGTTTTGGCGCGAACTCGCAAAAAATTGGCGTTCCCGCGCTCCCAGGTCTATTCGTAGAACGACATTACTTTTCCTAGTTTTCGAGTGCGTGGAAATCTTCAAGTTTCCGCGCAAAATTTCTTATCGCCGATGTGATTTCTGTGGAGTCTGTGAGGTTCTGGGAGGCCGCCTGGGAGCCTCAGAACCGGCGATGCGCGCGGCGAGTCGCCCGGCAGCCGAGCCGCGCTTGAGAGGGTTCTTCAAGCGAGGGAACGCGCATAGGGTAAGGGGTGTCGGTAGGGGAAAAGCCTTCGCCCACCGCCGCCATCTCCTCAAGCCAGCTTCTTCGCTGTCGGTCGGGGGGCCGCGGAGAAGAAGCCTCAGTCCACCAAAACAGTTGATGTTTATCAGATACATCAGACCAGTCACGAGAACGGTAACGAGGCTCGGATTGGCGGTGGTGAACGGAACCATGTTGGGGCCCCTGAGGGCCCTGGGAAGGGTGTCGAGGGGCATAACCCGCGCTATCAGTGCAAGAGCGGCCTCGAAGAGGGAACTCGACGCACCGGTTGACGACTTGTGGTTGGTGGTCGGGCTGGGGAACCCCGGGACGCGTTACGACGGGACCCGCCACAACGTCGGGTTCGCTGCGGTGGACGAGATCGCGAGGCAAAACTCGATTCCGCTGAAACGCGCAAAGGCGAACGCCCAGGTTGGGCTGGGCAAGGTTGCCGGGGAGCCCGTGCTTATTGTGAAGCCAATGACTTTCATGAACCTGAGCGGCGAGTCCGTGGGCAAACTCTGCCGATATTACAAGGTCCCTCGGCACCGCTGCCTCGTCGTTTACGACGATCTGGACCTCGCCAGCGGCCAGGTGAAGCTGAAGCTGAAGGGTGGGCACGGCGGCCACAACGGCATGAGGTCCATCATCGACCACTTTGGCGGGAAGCGGGACTTTCCCAGGCTGCGGATCGGGATCGGGAGGCCGGAGAACCCGAGGGTGACGATCGTCAAGCACGTTCTGCAGAGGTTCAGCGCGGAGGAGAGGGTGGGCATTGACCAGGCCGTGCGGGATTGCGTGACAGTCGTGGAGTCCATCATGGCCAACGGGATGGACAGGGCACTCAGCACGGTAAACCAGAAGAAGGGGGGAGGCGGAGGGAAGAAGAAGAGGAAGGAGAAGAACGAAGAGGGGGCGGAAGCGGAGGCCTCGCCAGCGGGGCAGGCGGAGGCCAACTGAAGGGGGGTGGGGGGCGCTGGGTGATGTGAGAATCGCGTCTGTCCTTGAGGTTTGTTTAAACTCAGGTCTGTCTGTTACAAGGAAGCTGTGTACAGTGTGCCAGTCAATCTGCGGAAACAAAAAGCAACTTATTTTTTCTCTCTTTTTTCGGTTCTTTCTCATGTCTCCAGCTCTCTACGCGTCGTTTTTCTTCATGAGGGACTTTCTCTTGAGCGCCATGACCGCCCCAGTGGCCTTGATGAGCGAGGCCTTCCTCGGCGCGGTCCTCTCCGGGGCCTTCCTGTCCACCCTCTCGCCGTACGCACCGGTCCACAGGGACTTGTCGTCGTGGAACTTGACGGATTCCGCGACAGTTCCAGAGTTTTTAGGGCCGCCAGAGTCCACAATCTTCTGCGCCAAGGTGACGTAGCCCATGGACTTCTGGTGCGCGATGAGATTGAGAACGTCCTGGAAGGTCTCGAAGTTGATCTTCCTCGCGGCCTTGGGCTTGTACTTAACGAAGACCAAGTCACAGGCCGTGGAGTCGTACTCGCCATCGATCACCCCGGTCTCCTGGCACAGCTTGATGTACCTGTCGTTGGGCATCAGGTTGGGGTCTCCGCCACCAAAGACGCTGAAGGCCTGGAAGACCTCCTCCAAGCCGTCCACGTGGGCTGGGGGGTCCAGCTGGACGTCCTCGATCGTCCTCTCTCTGTTGAGCGTGGACGCCACGAAGGTGGTTCCCTCCGTCCCGGCGAAGATGGGGCCCTTACAAGAAGCAATCTTCGCGCAGAGGTCGGCGTACTCGCACCCCATGTCCCTGCTCAGCAAGTCCACGGCCTGCCTGAACTGGTCGTACACGATCCTCCTGGTCTCCTTTGGCTTCACGGAGTTGAAGGCAAGGTCGACTCGAATGGTGTTGATCTGGCCCTCACCATCTCCCATCAGCCCGGCATCCTTGAAAAGCTTGGAAAAGGTCACGCCGTCCATTTCCACACCAGTGCTGGACACGCCCGTGATCTTACCCACGCAGAAGGCGTCGAAGGTGTCTTCCAGTCCGGCGTAGCTCTGCAGGTCCTTTGCGGGGGTGATGGCGCTGCCGTCCGCGCTGTCCTTCCTGACAGGGGCCTTCCTGCCAACGGCCTCGCCGTAGGCGCCAGTCCACAGGTTCTTGTCGTCGTGGAACTTGACGGCATCGGCCTTGGTTCCTGAGTTCACGGGACCTCCGGCATCGATGATGATCTTTGCCATCTCCTTGTACTCCTTGCCCTTCTGGTACGCGATGTGGTTCACGCACTCCCTGAACATCTTGTAGTCGATCTTCCTCTCCCCCATTGGCTTTATCTTGGAGAAGATGAGGTCGCAGGCCGTGGAGTCGAATTTCTTGTCGATCACGCCGGTCTCCTTGCAGAGCTTGATGTATCTGTCGTTTGGCATGGCGTCAGGATCGCCGCCCCCGAACACGTTGAAGCTCTGGAACACCTGCCGGAGGCCCTCCACCTCTCCTGCCGGAGTAAGCCGGACCTCCTCGGTGACCTTCGGCCTATCAATGCTCGAGGCGACGAAGGTGCTTCCCTTGGTCCCCTCGAACTTGGGCCCCTTGGACGACGCGATCTTCTCGCACAGCTCCTCGTATGCCAGGCCCATCTCCGTGGCGCAAATGTGCACGGCCTCCAGGAAGTCCTTGTACACGATTTTCCTCTCGCCCTTGGGCTTGCACTTGGAGAAGTTGATGTCGATGCTGATCACGCTGAGCTGGCCCTTCTTGTTTCCCATCAGCCCGCAGTCCTTGAAGACTTTGGCGAAGGTCTTCCCGTCCATCTCCACGAAACCGCTGCTCTTGTTGCCCGCCTTCGTCTCGCAAAAGGCACGGAAGGTGTCCTCGAGTCCGGGGTAGTTCGGACGCTTCTTCACAAACTCCGAGACCGACTTGCGGCGCGCGGAGGAGAACGACATGATGGCTCTTCTCGCTCTCTACCTTGTCTACCTTGTCTTGCCCTCTCACTCTCAGACCGAAAATGCGAACCTGCAACCAAGAAACACTTCCTGCGTCTGCGTTTGTAAGTTTCACTCTCACGCGCGTCTCCGACGTTCGTCACACCGCGTCCTCGCGCGCACCTTGTTCTCGGCTCTCGACCGACAAGCTGCTGTCCTTGAAGTTGCCACTCTCCAGTCAGTGAGG